>Ga0315906_10000108_pt1 | contig 131954 bp, 119 predicted proteins | sample LakEriMetagenome_4_FD_203526 | JGI IMG/M metagenome (GOLD analysis project Ga0315906, IMG submission 203526) | Freshwater fungal communities from buoy surface, Lake Erie, Ohio, United States - Buoy 2 MA122 | ecosystem: Environmental > Aquatic > Freshwater > Lake > Lake biofilm | place: USA...
GTCGGCATCAGGGCCCCGTGGATGGAGAGCCGCGGCGCGTAGCAGCCCGTCAACAGCGCCGCCCGTGACGCCGAACAGACGGGGTGGGGCACGTGGAAGTCGGTGAACCGCACGCCTTCGCGGGCGATGCGGTCGATGTGTGGCGTGGGCACCTTCCCGCCGTAGCACGACGGATCGCCGTAGCCGAGATCGTCGCAGAACACGAGCACTACGTGCGGAGGACGTTTTCCCATGGCGGCCGGCGCCGCCGCGGCTGGTGCGGTGGCCAGCCGCACGCACTCGTCGGCGATCGCCTGCCAGCGGGCCTCGAGGTCCCGGACCTTCTCCGGATGTGCGGCGGCGAGGTCGCTGGTCTCGCAGCGATCAGCGGCGAGGTCGTAGAGTTCCCAGGCCTTCTGGTGGTCGGCGACGAGCTTCCAATCGCCGACCCGCACGGCCCGGTGGCCGCCGTGGCACCACCACAGATCCTCGTGGACCGTGGCCTGCGGATCGCCGAGCGTGCGCAGGAAACTCCGCCCGTGCAGCGGCGGCACCGGGCCGCCGTCCTGCCCGTCGGGAGCCGCGACGCCGGCGAGTTCGAGCACCGTGGGCGTCACGTCCACCAGATGCACCGCCGGGCGCCGGAGTTCGCCCGCGGCCGCGATGCCCCGCGGCCAATGGACGATCCAGGGCGTGGCGATGCCCCCCTCATGCACCCAGGTCTTGTGCCGCCGAAACGGGGCGTTGGCGGCACTCGACCAGCCGGGACCCAGGGAGAGGAACGTCCTTCGGGAGCCCGGCTGCGCCGCAGGATCGTGCCCTTCGCCGCGGACCAGCATCTCGGACGAGGCGCCGTTGTCGCTGGCGAAGAGGATGAACGTGTCCGCCAACAGGCCGGCCGACTCCAGCGCGGCGATGATCCGCCCCACCTCGCGGTCCATGGCCTCGACCATCGCGGCGTGGATCGCCATCTTCTCCGCCTGGAACGCCTGTTGTTCGGCCGTGAGTTCGGCCCACGGCAGCGGGCGGTCCAGTTCGTGGGGCCCGAACGTGCGGAGCATGTCCTTGACCGGGGCCGGCGGCCCCAGGCCCCGCTCCATCGCGCCGGTGGCCGCCGTCACGATCCCGCTTTTCGCGACCCTGTCGATGCGGGCGGCGCGGACGGCATCCCAGCCGGCCCGGTAGCGGTCGCGATACTTCGCGATCAACTCGGCCGGAGCGTGCAGCGGAAAGTGCGGCGCCGTGAAGGCGACGTAGTGGAAAAACGGCCTGCCCGGATGCTCCGCGGCATGCTCCCGCAGGCACTCGACGGCGTGGTCGCCGATCAGACTCGTCACGTATGTGGCGGGCGTCTCGGGCACGGGCCGGCCGTCGGCGGTCACCGCGACGCTGGTGAAGTAGTTGCTTTGGGCCGCGGCATCGACGAGCAGGGACCGCGCGAACCCTTGCACCCGCGGGTCGCCATCGACGTGCCACTTGCCCGAGTGGTACGAGCGGTAGCCGGCCGGCGCGAGCAATTCGGGCAGGAGCCGCGACCACGATGGCCGCCGGGTTTGTCTGCCCCCGTTGACCCTGCCGTCGGGCAGGCTGTCGCGGTTCACCGCCTGCGGGTAATAGCCGGTGAGCAACGCCGCGCGGGAGGGCCAGCAGCGGGCGGTGTTGTAGCCCTGCGTGAACCGCAGGCCGCCCGCCGCGAGGGCGTCGAGATGCGGCGTGTCGATCTCGCCGCCGTAGACACCGAGGTCGGAGAATCCGAGGTCGTCGGCCAGGATCACGAGGACGTTGGGCCGCGCCGGCTCCGCGCCGCGGCCGGTGGCGGCAACCAGGGCGGCACACAGCGCGATGATCAGCCGGACGGGAATCATTGATGTTTCCTCGCTGCCGCCTACGGCCGCATCGTGTGCAAACCAGTATACCGCACGGTGAGGCGGTTCGCGCAGGTGGGCGTGGCCGGCAGCCGCAACTGTCCGCCACCGCTTCCGCCGGCGACGTCGCTCACCGGCGGCGGCCACTTGCCGGTCGGAACGGCGCGGCGAAGCATGGCACAAGACGGCCGCGGCCCCCGCGGCACCGCCCGGCATCACGGACGCCCCAGCCGCCGCAGCCTGCGGCCCACGAGGAGACGTCCGTGATCGTGACCACCGCCCCGGCCGTGACCGTCGAGCAGTTGACGACAGCCGCCGTGCTCGCGGTCCTCGAGCCGCAGCCGGCCCCGTGCCTATCGCTCTACCTGCCGACGCATCGCAACGTTCCCGACAACACGGTCGACCGCCCCGCGTTCCGCCATCTCGTCGAGAGCCTGGAACTGGCGCTCGAGCCGGGGGCGGACCGTGATCGGATCGAGCAACTCCTGCATCCCTTTCGCCTGCTCGAGGGCGACCGCGACTTTTGGGAGCACACGCGCGACGGCCTGGCCGTGCTCGCCGCCGCCGGCCATGCCCACGTCTTTTCTCTGCACCGGCCGGTGCCGCCCCTGGCCGTCGTCGGTCAGCGGTTTCACGCGGCGCCACTGGTGCGGCTCGCCGCTGCAGCAGAGCGGTTCCACGTGCTGCTGCTCACCAGCCGCGAGGCCCGCGTCTGCGAGGGCACCGCCTGGATCGACCCGCGGGGGGCGGCGATCGAGCGGCTCGATCCGCTGCCCTTGGTGCCGCGACCCGGGGCCTTCACCCGCACCACGCTCACCCGCGCCGACGTCGTGGACGAGGAGATCTTTCAGCCGCACCGCGTGCAGCGCGGCATGGGAATTGAGGGCATCATCCACGGCGGCACCGGCGCCAAGCGGGACGACGTCGAGGCCGACACGGAGATTTTCCTGACCTTCGTCGACGCGGTCGTCCACGAGCAGGCGTCGCGACCGACGGGCCTGCCGTTGTTTCTCGTGGCCCAGCCGCGGCTGGCGGCCACGTATCGCGGCCTGGCCAAGGATCCGCTGCTTGCCGAGGACCACGTCGCCAAGGATCCGCACCTGATGACCGAAGAGGAGATCCTGACGGCGGTCGTGCCGCTGTTCACCGCGGCCCGCAGCCGCCGCGTGGCCCGCGAAGTGCGGGCCTTCGCCCAGGCCCGCGACCGCGGCCTGGCGGCCGGCGACCTGGCCGACGTGGCCCGCGCGGCGGTGGCCGGCCAGGTGGCGACGCTGCTCATCGAGGCCGACCGGTTTGAGCCCGGACGGTTCGACCGCGCGACCGGCGCCATCGAGTTCGCCGCGGCCCCGGCCACGACGCCCCCCCGCGACCGCTCACGGACCGGCGACCTCCCCGCGGAGGTCACCGAGGATCTCTACGGCGCGGTGGCCGAAACCGTGCTCCTCCACGGCGGCACGATCGTGGCGCTGAGCCGCAACGAGATGCCGACCGAGTCGGGGGTGGCGGCGAGTTATCGCTACGCTTGACTGGGGCAGGACCATGCGCGTGAACGACACTCGAGGGCGGCCGTTGACCGCGATGCCGCGCGGCCGTGTGCGGCTTGCCCAAGAAGCCCCGGGTGGAAACCCGGGTGCATGATCCACGCGAACACGCGGCATCGTGCCGCGGTTCGCTTGGCGGGCCGCCGCCCGCTTGGAATCAACCCGGCCCTCCAGGCCTGGCATCCACACAAAAAGCCCCGGGTGGAAACCCGGGAGCATGATCCACGCGAACCCGCGGCATCGTGCCGCGGTTCGCTTGGCGGGCCGCCGCCCGCTTCGAATCAACCCGGCCCTCCAGGCCTGGCACCCACACAAAAAGCCCCGGGTGGAAACCCGGGAGCATGATCCACGCGAACCCGCGGCTTCGTGCCGCGGTTCGCTTGGCGGGCCGCCGCCCGCTTGGAATCAACCCGGCCCTCCAGGCCTGGCATCCGCACAAAAAGCCCCGGGTGGAAACCCGGGAGCATGATCCACGTGAACCCGCGGCATCGTGCCGCGGTTCGCTTGGCGGGCCGCCGCCCGCTTGGAATCAACCCGGCCCTCCAGGCCTGGCATCCGCACAAAAAGCCCCGGGTGGAAACCCGGGGACTCCGGGTGTGAAAACCACCCCGCCGTCCATGCCACACGACGACACGCAATTGCCCGGTTCAAACCCACATCGCATGGCACGCGGGAAGGCATGCAACCCGGAGTCCCCCGGCTTCCGCCGGGGGCTTCTTGTGCCGTTCGCACGTGTCCCAAAACGCCCCGGGTGGAAACCCGGGAGCATGATCCACGCGAACACGCGGCATCGTGCCGCGGTTCGCTTGGCGGGCCGCCGCCCGCTTGGAATCAACCCGGCCCTCCAGGCCTGGCACCCACACAAGAAGCCCCGGATGGAAACCCGGGGACTCCGGGCGTGAAAACCACCCCGCCGTCCATGCCGGATGACCGCACGCAATTGCCCGGTTCAAACCCACATCGCATGGCACACGGGAAGGCATGCGACCCGGTGTCCCCCGGCTCCCGCCGGGGGCTTTTTGTGCCGTTCGCGCGCGTTCCAAAAAGCCCCGGGTGGAAACCCGGGAGCATGATCCACGCGAACCCGCGGCTTCGTGCCGCGGTTCGCTTGGCGGGCCGCCGCCCGCTTGGAATCAACCCGGCCCTCCAGGCCTGGCATCCGCACAAAAAGCCCCGGGTGGAAACCCGGGAGCATGATCCACGTGAACCCGCGGCATCGTGCCGCGGTTCGCTTGGCGGGCCGCCGCCCGCTTGGAATCAACCCGGCCCTCCAGGCCTGGCATCCGCACAAAAAGCCCCGGGTGGAAACCCGGGGACTCCGGGTGTGAAAACCACCCCGCCGTCCATGCCACACGACGACACGCAATTGCCCGGTTCAAACCCACATCGCATGGCACGCGGGAAGGCATGCAACCCGGAGTCCCCCGGCTTCCGCCGGGGGCTTCTTGTGCCGTTCGCACGTGTCCCAAAACGCCCCGGGTGGAAACCCGGGAGCATGATCCACGCGAACACGCGGCATCGTGCCGCGGTTCGCTTGGCGGGCCGCCGCCCGCTTGGAATCAACCCGGCCCTCCAGGCCTGGCACCCACACAAGAAGCCCCGGATGGAAACCCGGGGACTCCGGGCGTGAAAACCACCCCGCCGTCCATGCCGGATGACCGCACGCAATTGCCCGGTTCAAACCCACATCGCATGGCACACGGGAAGGCATGCGACCCGGTGTCCCCCGGCTCCCGCCGGGGGCTTTTTGTGCCGTTCGCGCGCGTTCCAAAAAGCCCCGGGTGGAAACCCGGGAGCATGATCCACGCGAACCCGCGGCTTCGTGCCGCGGTTCGCTTGGCGGGCCGCCGCCCGCTTGGAATCAACCCGGCCCTCCAGGCCTGGCATCCACACAAGAAGCCCCGGGTGGAAACCCGGGGACTCCGGGTATGAAAACCACCCCGCCGTCCATGCCACACGACGACACGCAATTGCCCGGTTCAAACCCACATCGCATGGCACGCGGGAAGGCATGCCCTTTGGAGCGCCGGTCTCTGGCCGCCGTTTCCCCCGGCTTCCGCCGGGGGCTTTTGGTGGGAGCGGCAGGCCCGTTGTGTTGATCACACGGCCCCGGAGGGCCAATTCAGGGCCGTGCAGACGGGCCCGGCGCCGGGTGCAGCGCGGGCGAAAATGCGTATTTTCCGGGCAAACTTCGCCGCCACCCACGAATCCACCGGTCGGCGGCGTTGTATCTTCGGAAAGCCCGCCAACATGACAGACGCCGTTCCCGACTGGCAGGAGTGGTACGACGCCCATGCGGCGCGGCTGCTGTTGTTTGCGAGACAGTGGCTGCCGGAGCGGGCCGATGCGGAGGACGCCGTGCAGATCGGATTCGTGAAGTTCTGGCGGAATCGACCGCGGCCCGCCGCCGCGGACGTGCCGCTGCTGTTCGCCGCCGTCCGCTCGGCCGCTCTCGACCTGCTCCGGGCCCGCACCCGCCGGGAGCGCCGCGACACGCAGGCCGCGGGCGACCGGACGACGTCGTGGTGGGACGCCGACACCGTCGCCGACGAGGAGCGTGCCGCCGCCGTGCAGGCGGCCCTCGGGGGCCTGCCGATCGAGCAGCGGGAGGTGGTCACGCTGCGGATCTGGGGCGGCCTGACCTTCGCCGACATCGCCCGCACCCTCGATGCGAACATCAATACCGTGACGGCGCGGTTTCATTCCGCCCGCGCCGCGCTTGCCCTGCAGATCCAGGAGGCCTGCCGTGACGCGACCGATTGACGAAGACGCCGCGATCGAAGCCATGCTGGCGGCGCTGGCGCCGGCTGCGCCGTCCGCGGACCTGCGTCGGCAGGTGGCCGCGGCGGTGGCCGCGCCGGCCGTCGCCACACCATCGTCGCTGCAATGGCTCGGCGAACGACTGCTCTGGGCCTGCGGCGGCGCGGCGGCAGCGATCGCCGCGTCGCTGGTGCTCGCGCCGTCGCTCGCACCGCGGGAAGGGCCCCACTTGGGTGCGGGCCCTCGGACCGCTCCTGCGTCGATTCCTGCGACAACTCCTGGCCAGGTGCAGGTCGCTGTCCCCTCGCTGGCCGCGGCACCGGGGGCGAGTGGCGACCAGGATACGAATATGAAACAGCCTGCGAGCGCTGAGCAGTGGCCTGACACGACTTCCGTGGCGGTCACTGAGGAGATGGTCACCTGGGCCGACGGTGGCGTGCGGTTCCTGGACGACCGCACGCCGGCCCGGATCCTCCGTCGGCTGGCGATCGAGCGTCATCGACCGGCCGTGGGCCAGGAGTTCCGTATGCCCCGCGAGGACATCATCCTCCTGCCCGTCGCCCTGCATTGACCGCCGGGCTCTGGCCAGCGAACCGAGTTTCCCGCAGCGTTTTCACCGTTCCTTTTGTCCGTCATCCCACTTTCCACCAGTCCCCAGGAGTCGATTCATCATGCGCAGTTCCCGCTTCGCCATGCGTCCCCTGTTTCCCGCCGCCCTGCTCACGGCCCTGGCCGCGAGCCCCGGCCGTGCCGAAGACGACGTTGTGGTCGATGACAACCAGGCGGCGGCGCAGGTGGTTCCGTTCCAGGGAGAAAATAGGGGCGGAAACGTGATCATCATGCCGGGGCTGCGGCTGCAAGTGCTGGGCATGGGCGACGGAGGCAATGTTCAAGTCCGGGCCGTGCAGGTCGAAGGTCAGGGGCCCGCGGCGGACATCCCGATGCGCAAGCTGCCCTATCTGGGCGTGGTGGCCAAACCGGTGTCGGCCGCGGTGCGGGCGCAGCTCGATCTGCAGGAGGGCGTCGGCGTGTCGGTCGATGCGGTGGCCGCCGGCAGTCCGGCCGAAAAGGCGGGCCTCAAGCCCTTCGACGTGATTCACATGTTCAAGGACCAGTTGATCGTTTCAAACGATCAGCTCACCACGCTCGTCAAGGCGGCCGGCGCCGGCACGAAGGTGCCGCTCAAGGTTTTTCGCGGCGGCCGGGAACGGGAGGTGGAGGCGGTGCTCGGGGAGCATGAGGTGCCGGCGGACGGCGCGAAGGTGCCTGGCCTCGGGGGATTGATGCAGGAGTTGGGGGCCGGCGGCCTCGACCCGGAGGAGTTGGCCGCAGTCGAGTTGACAATCCAAGAGGCTCTGAAGCAGGCCGGCGCGGGGGGCGGGTGGCTGCCGGGCGAACGTCTCAGAGCGGCACATGCGGCTGATCGTCTGAAGCAGGCCGCCGCCGGGGGCGGGTGGCCGCCGGGCGTCGCCCGGGTTGGCGGTGTGGTTGGCGGTGGCGGCCGCGCGATGGCTCAGGCGGGCGGCGGAAAGAGCCAGAGCAGCAAGATGGTCGGCGACGAGCGGGGAACGGTGACGATCAACCGGACCGGCGACAGGCAGACCGTCACGATAAAAGATCCCGCCGGCAAGGAGGTCCACGCCGGCCCGCTGAACACCGCCGAGGATTTCGCGAAGGTGCCGGAGGCCTATCGCGAATGGGTCCGCGAACTTGCACCGCGTGAGGCGGAGTTGGAAGCGGACAAATGACCGCCGCCAGTCCGCACCGTGGCGACGCCTCGGGGTGGGCGTAGCGGCCCGAGCCCAGGGAGTCGCCGTGCCGGTCGACGCCACGGGCACGCCCACGGGGGGTGATCGCTCCCGTGGCGGGCACGCCCTTCGACTTCCGCCCCGAGCGGCAGCCCCTGGGCCGCTGCGGACCGGCCATCGAGACGGTGCCGCCCGCCGCCCCCGCCGGCACACATCGCGGCATCGACCACACCTACCTCATCCGCGGCTGGCAGCCCGACGGCCGGCTGCGGACCGGCGCCCTGCTGCGTGATCCCGCCAGCGGCCGCAGGCTCGAGCTGCTTTCGGACCAGCCCGGCGTGCAGGTCTACATGGGCAACTTCCTCGACGGCACGCTCGTCGGGAAAGGGGGGACGGCCTACAAGGCCAACGCCGCACTCTGCCTGGAAACGCAGAAATACCCCGACTCCATCCACCACGCCGACTGGCCGAGCGTGCGGCTCGACCCGGGGCAGACCTACCGCCACACGATGGTGCACCGGTTCAATCCGTGAGCCGCTGCCCCGAGTCTTCCCGCTCGCGACCGCCCATCTGCCAGGCGACGGCTCGATGCCGGGACAGTTTTTCCGGGACAGGCCGCGGATGTAGCCTCTTATGAGATTTTCGTCTCTCGCGCCCGCGAACCAGCCGCTGCCGCACCGAGGCCCGCCATGAAGTCCGCGCGATTGGTTCTGTTCCTGCTTGCCCTGGTCGTGTCCGTTGTCGCGCCCGACGTTCCAGCCGCGCCGGCTGACGACGTTGTCGTAGACGACCTGCCCGCAGACACGAACACCATCGAACGCCTGGCGCCCGATCAGGCCCGGCGCCTGGCGGCCGACTTCCCGGGTGCGGAGCAGGAAATCATCGTCAGGGGGTCGTTCCAGGCCATTTTTTACGAGGCCTTGCCCTTGAATGGTCTGAAGGCGCTCGACGCTGACACCGCCGGAGCGCTCGCGGGCTATGGCAAGGAACCGCTCGTTCTCAATGGCCTGACCACGCTCGACGCCGCAGCCGCCAAGGCCCTTGCGGAGTACAAGGGGGCGTGGCTGGTGCTCAACGGCCTGACCGAGCTCGACCCCGCAGCCGCCCGGGCGCTCGCGGAGTACAAGGGGGTCCTGATTCTCAACGGCCTGACCACGCTCGATGCCGCCACGGCCAAGGCCCTCGCCGAGTTTCGGGGCAAGTGGCTGGGCCTGGGCGGGCTTGCAGACCTCGACGCCGACGCCGCGAAGGCCCTCGCCGCCGTCAGGTGCGAGATGATGGATCTTTCCGGCCTCCGGACGCTCGGCGCCGAGGCCGCCACGATGCTGGCCGGCCTGCGCACGCCAAACCTCGTGCTCAACGGCCTGCCGACGCTTGATGCCGCCAGCGCAACGGCACTGGCGGACTTCAAGGGGCAGCATTTGGAGCTGGGCGGGCTGGAGTCGTTCGACGCCGACGCCGCGCGGGCCCTCGCCAAATCGAGGGCGTGGGATGGACGTTTTTTGAAGCTCGCCACGCTCGACGCCCCGACGGCCGAGGCACTGGCGGAGCGCGGGGGCAACAGTCTGATGTTTGACCGCCTGGCCGCGCTCGACGCGGAGACCGCCCAGGCGCTGGCGGCCTTCAAGGGCAACCTTTTTCTGCAAAGTCTGAGGAGGCTCGACGTCGACGTCGCCCAGGCGCTGGCGACTTCCAAGAGCTCGATGCTGGTCTTGGGCAGCCTGGCGGAGGTCGATCCCGACGTCGTCCGGGCCTTCGGGGAGTACGCGGGCATGCTCGGCGTGGGAGAAGAGGTCGTCGAGCGGTTTGTCGCCATGCACCCGTTGAGTCCGGAGAATGCCCTGGGGATCGCCAGCCTGTCGCATGGTGAACTCGGGTTTCTCACCGCCCTCGAATCCCCCGACTCCGTCGAAATCGCCGAGGCCCTCGCCGCCCGCAAGGGCCGGCTCGCCCTCCCCAACCTCAAGAAAATCTCTCCCAAGACACTCACCGCTCTGATCAAGAAGGAGGACGTCGAGATTCCGCTCATCGAGACGCTCGAGTTCATTCCCGAACCGGATGGCAGCCCGACGGAAGACTTCGTCATCCCGAAGGGGTTCCAGGGACAATAGCGGTCACAAGCGGGCGTTGTGGCTCCACCCTTTATTGACTCAGCGGCGGCCTTGCTCACCTGCCGGGCGACGCGCCGCGGGAGCAGGCCTGACGCGGCTCCTGGTGGTCGCAGATTCCGGGCCGTCGGCTTGCACCGCGGCACCCGCGCTTGCAACAATTCAGCCAACATCGACGTGGCAAGATCAATCGGCGCGATACGAGCCGTCCGCCCACGGAGCCAAGGTGCCTCAGCTACCGCCTGACCCGGCGTTTTCCTCCTGCCCCGACCGCCGCGGCACCGGCTCCGAGAAGTGGGACCGCTGGGCCGGCCGCGACGTGCTGCCCGTGTGGGTGGCCGACATGGATTTTCCTGCGGCCGAGCCGATCCTCGAGGCGGTCCATGCCCGGGTCGACCACGGCGTGTTCGGCTACACGCACGACCCGCCGGGCTTCGCGCCGGCCCTCGCCGCGCATCTGGCCGCACGGCACTGCTGGGCGATCGATCCCGGCCATGTCGTCGGCACCCCCGGCGTCGTCACCGGGCTCTCGATCACGGCCCGGCTCCTGGCCGCACCCGACGACGAAATCCTCACGTTCACGCCGGTCTATCCGCCGTTTCTCTTCCTGCCCGGCCTCGCCGGCAGGCGGTGCGTCCGCGTGCCGCTCGCACAGCACGCCACCGCCTGGGCGATCGACTGGGATGCCCTCGAGGCCGCGGTGACGCCGCGGAGCAGGATCTTCTGGCTCTGCCATCCGCACAATCCCACGGGCACCGTCTGGACCCGGGCCGAGCTCGAGCGGCTCGCTGAGTTCGCCGCGCGGCACGCGCTTGTCGTCGTCAGCGACGAGATCTGGGCCGACCTCGTCCTCGACGAGGACGCAGGCTGCCGGCACGTGCCCTTCGCGAGCCTCGACCATCCCGCGGCCCGCGCCGCGATCACGCTCACGGCCCCCTCGAAGACCTGGAACCTCGCCGGCCTCGGCTGCGCCGCGGCGGTCGTGCCCGACGCCGACCGGCGGACGCGGTGGCGGGCAGCGGGCGCGGGCCTCGTGCCGATGGTGAATCCCCTGGGCTACGCCGCCGCCGAGGCAGCCTGGCGGCACGGCGAAGCCTGGCGGCAACAGCTTCTGGCCGTGCTCCGGCAGCACCGCGATCTCGTGCAGCGGGCCGTGGAAAACATCCCCGGCCTCGCCTGCGTGCCCGCACAGGCGACCTACCTCGCCTGGATCGACTGCCGCGGCACGGGCGTCGCCGATCCGCAGGCCGCCTGCGAGGCGGCGGGGCTCGGACCCTCCGCCGGCCGCGAGTTCGGCGCCCCGGGCTTCATCCGCATCAACACCGCCTGCCCGACGGCACGGCTGAAAGAGGCCCTGGCCCGGCTTTCCACCGCGTTTTCGCCCGGCTAGAGCGAGTCTGGGATACCGGCAGCGTTTCCCAGGCTCATTGGGAGAGGGAGGCGAAGGGGGTCGGCGAACGCTCGACGAGCGTGTGGCCGTTGCGGCCACAGCGAGAATCTGCAAGACCGCGCAGCGGCGACTTTTGCCGCCCCCGAAGCCGGCGATAAAACAACGCTCGCGCCGCCGCGTGGGAGCACCGGCCGGCCGACTGCTATAGTCTCGGGTCGTTGCTTCCTCACCCTCGCGAGAGTCTCGTCATGCGCATCTTCGCCGCCCTGTCGCTCGCCCTCGTCGCCTTCACCCTCTGCCTCCAGGAGACCGCCGTGTCAGCCGACCCCGCTCCCGAAGTCGCCCATCCGAAGCTCCCTGCCGGCGCCGGCCAGATCGACGCCGACGCGCCGAAGACGTTCACGACGACCGCCTCGGGCCTCAAGTACCGCGTGCTCCGCAAAGGCACCGGCAAGCAGCCGAAGGCGACCAACACAGTGAAGGTGCACTACCACGGCTGGCTCGACAACGGCAAGAAGTTCGACAGTTCCTACGACCGCGGCGAGATGATCGAGTTTCCGCTCAACGGCGTGATCCCCGGCTGGACCGAGGGCATGCAACTCGTCGGCGAAGGGGGCATGATCGAGCTCGAGATCCCGAGCAACCTCGGCTATGGGAAGCGGGGCGCAGGCGGGGTCATCCCGCCCGATGCCACGCTCCACTTTCTGGTGGAACTCAACGCGGTGAAGTAGGCCACAGCGTCGTGACCGCCGCGGCGCCAGCCTCCGTCTACCTCGACCATGCCGCCACCACGCCGGTGCGTCCGGAGGTGGCCGAAGCCATGGCCGCGGCACAGAACGAGGCGTGGGGCAATCCGTCGAGCCCGCATGCGGCCGGACGGCGGGCGAAGCGGGTGCTGGAAGAATGCCGGGAGAAGATCCTGGCACTCCTCGGCGGCCGGACGTCGGGCAGCGATCGCGACCGGCTGGTCTTTACCAGCGGGGCCACCGAAGCCAACCGACTGGCGATCCTTGGCCTCGCGGCCGGGGGGACCGGCGTGTTTGCGTCGTCCGCCCGCGACCACACGAGCGTGCGGAACCTCCGCGGTGAACTCGCCGGCCGGGGCTGGTTCGTGACCGAACCGCCGCTGGCGGGAACGGGCCGGATCACGCCGGAATGGGTCTTTCCCTCGTCGGCCCGCGGCATCTGGGCGACGACGCTCGTCTGCGGCCAGTCGGGCACCGTTGAAGACATGCCCCGCATCGCGGCGGCGTTGCGGGGGCGGAACGATGTGCTGCTTCATGTCGATGCCACACAGGCCGTCGTCACCCAGCCGATCGCGCTGGCGGACCTCGGCGCCGCCACTCTCACCCTCGCGCCGCACAAGTTCTCCGGGCCACGGGGCATCGGAGCGGTCGTCGTGCGAGGCGGTGTCGTGCTCACGCCGCTCGTGGCCGGCCCGCAGGAAGCCGGCCTGCGAGGCGGCACGGAACCGGTCGTGCTGGCCGTGGGTTTCGCCCGCGCCCTGGAACTGGCGGTGGCGGAACGCGCGGCCGAGGCCGCCCGGCTGGCCGACATCCGCGAGCGATTCGCCCACGCCTTGACCGCCGCGGCCCGCGGTTTGCCCGTCGAGCGGCTCGCCGCCCCGGCCCTCTCCAGCCCGCATATTCTCACCCTGGCCCTGCCGGGCGTGGATCGACAGGCCTGGGTGATGGCCGCCGATCTCGCGGGCGTCTGCTGCGGCACCGGCACGGCGTGCGCCAGCGGATCGAGCGAGCCGGCCCCCGCTCTGGTGGCGATGGGCGTGTCTGCCGCGCACGTTGCCGGCGCCGTGCGGTTCAGTTTCGGACGCACGACGACCGCGGCCGACGTGGATGCCGCCATGAGCCGGCTCGAGCCGGTGCTCGCCCGACTCGGGGCCGGGAACGGAGAGCCGTGTCAATAACCTGTCGGTTGCGTGGCAAACCGGTTCGCGAAAGTCCGCCGACTCGGCTGGGCACAGGCCACGGACTACAGACTGCCACGGCACCGCCCGCCAAGCGGCATTCCGTGCGCCGCTTGCTGCCACCGAGCAGACCAGTTTCCAACAGTTTTTACACCACTGGTAGACACACGTTGCCAACACGTTTCCGACAGCCACCACGGCTCCCGCACTGGCGACCGAAAGCCGTGAGAATGCGGGGATTCTTCGACTTTCGACCCCATTGCGTTCCTTGCCCGGCGGCATTCTTTCGGGACCTGGGCACGTCTCGTTTCTATTAGCCGTTCCTTCTTTCCTGATCCCCTTCTGAACTCTTCATCCATGAGATCAGGAGGAGAGGGAGACCGGGGGGCACTGGCAGCGGCTTCGATCCCGAAAAACCTGGTTTTGGACGGCCGTGGAGGGCATTTTCGGAGGCGTTTCTTCGGGTACAGTAAAGGGTCTCGCCGGGCTTCTGTCCGGCACGGCCGGTGGCATCCTTCCGGCCCGCTTCGCATCGTCAGGACACCGCCGTTCATGAAAGTTCGTTGCCCACGCGAGCCCTTGCTGGCGGCCCTGCAAAGCGCGGCTGCCGTCGTTCCCGCCCGCTCACCGAAGCCCGTTCTCACCAACGTCAAGCTCGAGGCGGGCCGCGAAGGCACGGTCATGTCGGCGACCGACCTGGAAGTGGGCATTCGCATCGACCTCGACGCCGTCGAGGTGCTGGCTCCTGGGGCCGTGCTCCTGCCGAGCGGCAGACTGACGGCCATCGTGCGTGAAAGTCCGCCGGGCACGGTGTTCGAAATCCATGCCGACGGCACCGCGGCCGTGGTCAAGGCGCCACGCAGCGAGTTCCGGCTACCGGCCGAGGATCCGCTCGAGTTTCCGGCGGTGGCGACGTTCCCGACCGAGGCATGTTTCGAACTCTCGACGCCGCTGGTGCGGGAGCTCGTCCGTCGCACGGTGTTCGCCACCGACAACGAATCGAGCCGGTATGCGCTCGGCGGCGTGCTCGTGGAACTGACGCCGGCCGGTGTGATCGCCGTCGGCACCGACGGGCGGCGGCTGGCCAAGATGGAGGGGCCTGCCAAGTCGCAGGGGGGCGTCGTTCCCGACGCCCAGCCGATCGTGCCCGCCCGGGCCATGCAGCTCATCGAGCGGTGCCTCGCCGCGGCTGACGCGCCGGTGCTCGTCGCCGTCCGCCCGGCTGAGATCCTCGTCAAGACGGCAGGCACGACGATCTCCGCCCGGCTCGTGGACGGTCGCTTTCCCCGGTGGCGTGACGTGTTTCCCGAGCGGCCGGAGGCTGTGCGTGTGAACCTGGTCGCCGGCCCGCTGTTGGCGGCCGTTCGCCAGGCGGCGATCGTCACCAGCGAGCAGTCGAAGGGGGTCGATTTCGCGTTCGAGCCGGGCCAGCTGGTGCTTGCGGGTCGGTCGGCGGAGAGCGGCGAGAGCCGCGTGGAACTGCCGATCGACCATGCCGGGGCGACCGTGCGGATCAAGCTCGACCCCCGGTTCCTCGCCGATTTCCTCCGTGTGCTCGACGGCGGCACGAACGTGACCGTCGAGATCACCGACGCACAAAGCGCCTGCGTCTGCCGCACCGAGGACGGCTACGGCTACGTGATCATGCCGCTGGCTGCCGACTGAAACCATCCCCCGCTCTCCCCGCATGGCTGTCCCACATCACCGCCCCGCCGCCGGACATCCCGGCCCGATCTCGATCGGCAAGATCGTGTCGCGGCTGATGGCCCGCACCGGCTACGACCGGGAGCAGGCCGCCGACGGACTGGCCGCCGCCTGGCAGGAGGCCGCTCCGGCCGCCCTCAAGGCGGCGTCGCAGCCGGGCCTGGTCCGCCGTGGCGTGCTCGAGGTGTTCGTGAGCCATTCGGCCCTCGTCCAGGAGCTCGGCTTCCAGAAGCGGGAAGTGCTCGCAAAACTCACCGCGCTCGTCCCGGCCGCCGGCATCACCGACATCCGCTGCCGCCTCATGGCCGACGCCGGCCGCCCGGCCTGACGCCGCCCCCATCCACCGCCTTTCGATCGGAGACGACCACCATGGCAGATGAACCGCACCAGCAGGCCTACACGTCGGCCGACCTCAAGCACCTCTCCGACCGCGATCACGTCCGCGAGCGGTTCGGCATGTACATCGGCGACAACACCAGCCGCGGCCTGCACCATCTGGTCTACGAAGTGGTGGACAACTCGATCGACGAGTGCATGGCGGGCCACGCCAAGCACGTGAGCGTGACGGTGAACGTGGACGGCAGCGTGACCGTCGAGGATGACGGCCGCGGCATCCCGGTCGATCGCCATCCCCAACTCTCCGAGGAGATGGAACGCGACGTCTCCACGCTGGAGGGCGTGATGACCGTCCTCAAGTTCGGCGGCAAATTCGAGAAGGGGGCCTACCAGACGACCGGCGGCCTGCACGGCGTGGGCGTGACGGTGGTGAACTTCCTCTCGGAGTGGTGCGAGGTGGAGGTGTCCCGCGAGGGGCACGTCTGGCAGCAGGAATATCAGCGGGGCGAGGCCACCGGTCCGGTGCGGAAGATGGGAACCACCACCCGCACGGGCACGAAGACGACCTTCAAGCCCGACCCGCAGATCTTCCCGCAGACCAAGTTCTCCTGGGACGTCCTCTCGCGGCGGCTGCGGGAGCTGGCGTTCCTCAATTCCGGGCTGCGGATCAAGTTTCACGACGCCGCCAGTGGCAACGACGAGGGGTATTACTTCGAGCGCGGCATCGAGGAGTTCGTCGAGCACCTCAACAAGGCCAGCGATGCCGTGCACGCCGACGTGATCAGCATGCGGGGAGAAGCCTCCGGCGTCTCCTGGGACATCGCCATGCAGTACACGACGGAATACACCGAAAGCCTGCACAGCTACGTCAACAACATCTGCACGACCGAGGGGGGGACGCACGTCTCCGGGTTCCGTTCCGCCCTGACCCGGGCCCTTAACGCCTACGGCAAGAAGACCGGCCTCTACAAGGACCTGATTCCGACCGGCGAGGACGTCCGCGAGGGGCTGACCGCCGTGATCAGCGTCCGCGTGCCGCACCCGCAGTTCGAGGGTCAGACGAAGACCAAGCTCGGCAACGGCGAGGTGGAGGGAATCATCAACTCGGCGGTGGGCGACTTCCTGGCCAAATACCTGGAGGAGAATCCCAAGAGCGCCAAGGCGATCGTCCAGAAGGGCGTGCTCGCGGCCGAGGCCCGCGAGGCGGCCAAGAAGGCCAAGCAGCTGCTCCGCGAGCGGAAGGGGGCCCTGTCGGGCGGCGGGCTCCCGGGGAAGCTCCGCGACTGCACGAGCCGCGACGTCGAGAAGTGCGAGCTGTATCTGGTGGAGGGTGATTCGGCGGGTGGCTCGGCCGAGGGGGGCCGGCACCGCGAGTATCAGGCGATCCTGCCGCTGCGCGGCAAGATCATCAACGCCTACAAGAGCCGCGACGACAAGGTGCTCGCCAACGAGGAGGTCCGCAGCGTGATCTCGGCCATCGGCGCCGGGATCGGAGACGAGGCCGACCTCGGCAAGCGCCGCTACGACAAGGTCGTGATCATGACCGACGCCGACGTGGACGGCTCCCACATCCGCACGCTGCTGCTGACCTTCTTCTACCGGCAGATGTATCGGCTGGTGGCGGAGGGGCACGTCTACGTGGCCCAGCCGCCGCTGTTCCGCGTGCGGTCGAAGAAGAGCGTCTACTACGTGCAGACCGAGGAGGAGATGAAGAACCAGCTCCTCGACCAGGGCCTCGGCGAGGGCGTGTTCCTGCCGGGCGACGGCCGCGCGGTCGCCGGCGACGAGATGCAGAAGCTGTGCCGCACGCTCGCCGGGCTCGAAGACGCCCTGGTGGCGCTCGAGAAGCGGGGCATCAGCCTGCGGGACCATGCCGCCCGCCGTGATGCGGCGACCGGCAAGCTGCCGATGTACCACGTCTACTACGGGCTCGAGGAGCGCTGGTTCACCAGCCGCGACGAGCTGGAGAAGTTCGTCAAGGGCAAGGAAAAGGCCGCCGGCGGCGAGCTGCAGGTCGGGCGGATCGAGGAGGCCCAGGCGGTCGGCGACACCACGCCTGGCACCGCGCCGGGCACGGGGGACGATCAGCTCGTGGTCATCGATCTGCACGAGGTGCGGAGCGTGAATGCCGGGCTCAAGGAGCTCGAGGCCATGGGCTTCGGCATCGAGAGCCTGATGCCGCAGGACCGCACCGGCAGCGAGGCGCCGCGGTACACGCTCCGGCGCGGCGAGAACGAAATCGGCCTGGAGGATCTGCGGGGCCTGCTCACGGCGGTGCGTCGGGCCGGCGAGAAGGGCCTCTCGATCACCCGCTTCAAGGGTCTCGGGGAAATGAACGCCGAGGAGCTCCGCGACACGACGCTCGATCCCAAGAACCGCACCCTCCTGCGGGTGACCATGTCCGACGCGGCGGCGGCCGACGACCTGTTTCGCGTGCTCATGGGCGAGAAGGTCGAGCCGCGTCGCGAGTTCATCGAAAAGCACGCCTTGGACGTCAAAAACCTCGACGTCTGACCGTTCGCCTCCCGATTCACACCCTGAAGGAGCCCGCCATGCCCAAGCAGTCCGTCGCCGATCTGGATCCCGCCGGCAAGACCGTCCTCGTCCGCGTCGATTTCAACGTCCCGCAGGACGACTCGGGCGCGATCACAGACGACCGGCGGATCCGCATGGCCCTGCCGTCGATCCGCTCGATCCTCGACCGGGGCGGCAAGGCGGTGCTGATGTCGCACCTCGGCCGGCCGGCCGGCAAGGGCTTCGAGGCGGAGTTCTCGCTGGCTCCGGTGGCCAAGCGGCTCGGCGAACTGCTCGGTCGGCCCGTGGCCCTGGCCGGTGACACCGGCGGGCCCGACTCCCATGCCAAGGCTCGGTCCCTGCCGGCCGGTGGCGTGCTCGTGCTCGAGAACGTGCGGTTCAACAAGGGGGAGAAGAAGGGAGACGACGCCGCCTACGTGCAGGGCCTGGCGACGCTCGCCGACGCCTACGTCAACGACGCTTTCGGCACCTGCCATCGCACGGAGGCGAGCATGCACGCCGTGCCCGTGGCGATGAAGGCCTTGGGGAAGCCGGCCGTGTCCGGGTTCCTCGTGGAGAAGGAGATCCAATACCTTGCCGATGCCATCGCGCAGCCGCGGCGGCCCTTCGTGGCGATCCTCGGCGGCAAGAAGGTGTCGGACAAGATCGCCGTGATCACCAACCTGCTCTCGATCTGCGACCACGTGCTCATCGGCGGGGCGATGGCCTACACGTTCTCGCTGGCCCAGGGGGGCAAGACCGGCAAGTCGCTCGTCGAGCATGACAAGCTCGAACTGGCCCGCGAACTGCTCGCCCAAGGGCAGGGGAAGCTCGTCCTTCCGGTCGATACGCACTGCGCCGACGATTTCTCGGCCGCCGCGAACAAGCGGATCGTGCCGGCGGGCGAGATTCCCGACGGCTTCGAGGGGCTCGACATCGGCCCGGAGACGGCGCGGAAGTATGCCGCCATCATCCGCACCGCCGGGACGGTCGTCTGGAATGGCCCGATGGGGGTGTTCGAGATGCCGCCGTTCGACGCGGGCACGAAGGCGGTGGCCGATGCCGTGGCGGCGGCCACCGCCCAGGGCGGGATCACGATCATCGGTGGCGGCGACTCGGCCGCCGCGGTCGAGCAGCTCGGCTACGCCGACAAGGTGAGCCACGTCTCCACCGGCGGCGGCGCGTCGCTGGAGATGCTCGAAGGCAAGGCCTTCGAGACGGTGGCCGTGCTCGACGACAAGTGACCGCTACAACCCGGCCGTGTCGGTCGGCCGGGGTGCGGCCTGGCCCGCCAGCCGACGCTCCGCCGACTGCTCGGCATACACGCGGTCGTGGGGGCTGAGCCGGTCGAGCGGCACGCTGACCGTCCGCCCGTCCGCCTTGCGAATCTCGGCCGCGGATTCCCGCACCGTCAGGAGCGTGCCGACGACGGCGTAGCGGCCGGTGGCGTCGATCCACCGCCGGGCGGGCTCGGTGGACGAGAACGGGTCGGCGGCGGACTCCGTCGCGGGAGCCTGCTCCTCGATCGTCTCGCTCGCGGCAGGTTCGTCCGCAGCCGGCGGCGGCGTGTCGTCCGCAGCGGGTGCGTCCGCAGCGGCCGCGGGCTCGCTGGCCTCATCAGCGGCCGCCCCATTCGGCACCGGCTCAGCAGCGGTGGCTGCGGCCGCGTCAGCGTTTTCGGCAGCCGGTTCCGGGGTCGGGGTCGTCTCGTCGGCGGGGGCTGATGGAGTCTCGACCGGCCCGAAAACCTCGGCGGCGGTGGCGGGAGGCACCGGGGTCGCCTCCACCTCCTCGAAGAGGTTTGGCTCGGCAGGCTCCTCGGGCGCGAGCGGTGCCGCTACTGCCTCCTGCACCTCTTTCCGCACGGCCGGCTCATCGGGCGTGGCCACCTCGGCGACAGCTGCCGGAGGGGCATTCGGCACGTCGTCGGCAGGCTGTGGCGCCGGCTGAGCGAGCGGCGGCTCGGGAGCCTCCGGACGCAGTTCCGGGATGACGGGCTCGGCCGGACCCCGATCTTCGGCGGTGGATCCTACCGCACGCTCGGCCGGCTTTTCGGGAGTCGGAACAGCAGGCTCGGGTATCAGCGGTTCCACGGGCGAGTCGGCCGACGCCGGTTGAACGGTTTGCTCCACGGGGGGCAGTGGCGTGACGGGCTGCGGTTCGGCCACGGACACGGGCCCGACTTTTTCGGCCGGCACCGGTTCGATGGGCTCGGGAATGCGGACTGGTTCCGCGGCGGCCGGCGGCTTCGGGGCAAAGGTCTCTGCGACCACGGCTGGCGTCGGGGTGACCGGTGACGGTGCGGGGGCCACCACGGCCGGAGCGGGTGGCGCGGCCACCACGGACTGCTCGCCGCCGCCGCCCGCGTCAGTCACCCCGTCGGTGACCACCGGGCCGCAGCATGCCACGACCGGGCCGCAGGCGATCTCCTCCACGACGGGCCCGACGCCGCAGTGACCGTGGCTCGAAACCACCGGACCGATGCAGGGATCGACGGCCGAGCCGCATCCCACGGCGACGTCGGATACCACGACGGCCATTGACCATCCACCCTGGCAGGCAGGCGCAGGGGGACAGCCATGCATGGCATGGACGCGGTGGGCGCGACGCAGGTGCCAGCAGGCCCTGGCTGTGTCGACCGAGAGCGAGAAGATCAGAACCGCCACGAGCAGGCAGTGGAGCGGCCGACGCACGAGTCACCTCCGGGAGAGTCGTCCGGCATCGCTTGGACGCGGCCGCCACCGCCGCATCACTCGCCGAACGAACGTATGTTAATTCCCGTTCCGGCGACCGGCAAACGCCGCCGCCCACGCCGCACGACCGGCACGACCCCACCTTTTCGGCCACATAGCGCAGGCGGGGATCGAGCCGGCGGATGAAAAAAGGGCCGTGGCGACCTTGGCCGCCACGGCCCCATGAATCGATCCTGTCGTCCGCCTGCGAACGGGGTAGAACACTGCGAGACTGATGCGGATCGTGCCCGGCGGCAAATGCCACGGGGCGTCAGGGGATCCGGATCAACGCAAAGGGGTTGGCACCTCCGACGGAATGCGGCGACAGGTCGAGTTTCGTTGCCCTTCTCATCGACCTGTCGCGTCCGCCGCCTCCACCGATTTTCCGTGGCGGCCCTACGATCGGCATCTCCGGTCAACCGGCGGTCACGAGCACCCCATGCTGTTGCCGCAGTTGTGGCACAGATAACAGTTGCCGTTGCGGACCGTGATCGAGCCGCAGTTGTCGCAGGCCGGCGCGTCGATCTGGAACTTGGCAAACTGGGTCTGCCGGTCGGCCGGGCTGGCGGACGGGTCGACCGCCATCTTGAGGCCAGCCCGCTCCAGCAGAGCCGCCGACGCCTTGCCAACGGTTTTCGACGCCGTCGCGGTGGTGGCGTGCCCGTTGGTGCCCGCCGGGTGCTTCCCGCGGCTCACCGTCGCCTCGCCGGTGCTCTTGGCCTTTCCTTGACCATCGGCCAGCCCGCTCGCCGTCGTGGCGGCGGGCTTGCGCTCGGTTTCCGTGTCTTCACCCGCGGCGGCCTCCTCGCCGCCGCCATACCCGCCGGGCCGGTTCGCTTCGCGATAGCCCGGAATGAACTCGGTGCCCATCCAACGGAAGAGATAGTCGACGAGGCTCTTCGCCACCGGGATGTCGGGGTTCTTCGTGTAGCCCCACGGCTCGAACCGCGTGTGCGAGAACTTTTTGACATACACCTCCAGCGGCACGCCGTATTGCAGGCTCATCGACACGGCGGTCCCGAAGGCGTCCATCAGGCCGCCGATCGTGCTGCCTTCCTTAGCCATCGTGATGAACAGCTCGCCCGGACGCCCGTCGTCGTACAGGCCGACGGTGATGTAGCCCTCGTGGCCGCCCACGTTGAACTTGTGGGTCACGCTGCGCCGCGTGTCGGGCAGCCGCTCCCGGCGCGGCGCGGCGGTCACCTTGGCGGTCGCCTTGTCGGTCTCGGTGCTGGTGTTGAGCGGCTGGCTCTCCTTCGACCCGTCGCGATAGATCGCCAGTGCCTTGAGCCCCAGCCGCCAGCCTTCCATGTAGGCGCCGGCGATGTCGGCGGGAGTGGTCTCCCGCGGCATGTTCACGGTCTTCGAGATCGCCCCCGAGATGAACGGCTGGGCGGCCGCCATCATCTTCACATGCGCCTGCCAGGCGATGCTCCGCTTGCCCAGCCGCGGCTTGAAGGCACAGTCGAAGACGGCCAGGTGCTTCTCTTGGAGCCCGGGGGCACCCTCGATCGTGTCGTTCTTGTCGATGAAGGCCAGCACGCCCTCGACCGTGGGCTCGTCGTAGCCGAGCGTTCGCAGGGCCAGCGGCACAGTCTGGTTGACGATCTTCAGCATGCCGCCGCCGGCGAGCTGCTTGTACTTCACCAGGGCGATGTCGGGCTCGATGCCCGTCGTGTCGCAGTCCATGAGGAAGGAGATCGTGCCGGTGGGGGCGAGAACCGTCGCCTGGGCGTTGCGGTAGCCGTGCCGCTGGCCGCCGGCGAGCACCTCGTCCCAGATCTTTCGGGCGGCGTCGTGCAGCGTCTTGGGGCACGAGGGGTCGATCTTCTCCACGGCGTCGCGGTGCATCCGCATCACGCCGAGCATCGGCTCGCGGTTGGCGGCGAATCCCTCGAACGGGCCGACCGCCGCCGCCAGTTCGGCACTCGTGCGGTTGGCCGCGCCATGGAGGATCGCAGTCAGGGCGCCGCACAGGCCGCGGCCGGCGTCGCTGTCGTAGGCCAGTCCGTCGGCCATCAGCAGGCTGCCAAGATTGGAATAGCCGAGGCCCAGCGGCCGGTAGAGATGGCTGTTGCGGGCGATCCGCGGCGTGGGGTAGCTGGCGTGGTCGACGAGGATTTCCTGGGCGATGAAGAAGATCCTGCAGGCCGCGGCGAACCGTTCGACGTCGAACACGCCGTCGGGCTTGCGGAACTTCATCAGGTTGATGCTCGCCAGGTTGCAGGCCGTGTCGTCGAGGAACATGTACTCCGAGCAGGGGTTAGACGCGTTGATGCGGCCGGAGTTGGGGCAGGTGTGCCAGCGGTTGATCGTGGTGTCGTACTGCACGCCCGGATCGCCACACTGCCAGGCGCACTCGGCCATCCGGCCCATGACCTCGCGGGCCTTGAAGCTTGGCCCGGCCTTCGACGAATCCGTCACCCAGCGGGTGGTCCAGGTGTCATCGCGGTCGGCGGCCTCCATGAAGTCGTCGGTGACGCGGACGGAGAGATTCGCGTTCTGGAAGAGGATCGAGCTATAAGCCTCGCCGTTGAAGTTGGAGTCGTAGCCCCCCTTCTCGATGAGGATCCGCGCCTTCTTCTCCTCCTTGCTCTTGCACTCGATGAACTCCATGATGTCGGGATGCGTCACCTTCAGTGACTGCATCTTGGCGGCCCGACGGGTCTTGCCGCCGCTCTTCACCACGGCCGCCACCTGGTCATAGACCCGCATGAAGGACAGCGGGCCGGAGGGCTTGCCGCCGCCGGCAAGCTTCTCGCGCTGGCTGCGGAGCGTGGACAGGTCGGTGCCGGTGCCGGAGCCGAACTTGAAGAGCATGGCCTCGCTGCGGGCGAGGTCCATGATGTCCTCCATGTTGTCCTTCACGCTCTGGATGAAGCAGGCACTTCCCTGGGGATACTCATAGGGGTTGTCCGGCATGACAACGTCGCGTTTCGCCTCGTCCCAGCGCCAGTTGCAGGGGGCACCCTTGACGCCGTACTGGTTGAACAGGCCGACGTTGAACCAGACCGGGGAGTTGAAGGCGCCGTGCTGGTGGATGCACAGCCAGGCCAGGTCGCGGTAAAAGTTCTCGCCGTCCTGCTTCGTCTTGAAGTAGCCATCTTTGGTGCCCCAGTCGGCGATCGTGCGGGCGACGCGGTGCACGAGCTGCTTGACCGAGTGCTCGCGCTCCGGCGTGTGGATTTCGCCGTAGAAATACTTGCTGACGACGACATTGGTGGCGAGCTGGCTCCAGGCGGCCGGAATCTCGCAGGCCGGCTGCTCGAAGAGCACCTTGCCGTCCTCCCCCTTGATGGCGGCCGTCCGCAGCTCCCACTCGGTCGTATCGAAGGGAGTGTCCACATCGACCGGGCAGAAGGTGGGCCGGATTTCGATCGCTGTCCGCTCCGCTGCTGGGTTCGCCCCGGCGCTGGAGGCCTGGGGGCCGGTGAGGGTGGCGGATGCGTCGAAAGCGGCCATGGGGCGGTGCTCCTTGCGGGGAAAAGTGTCGAGCCCGGGAAGTATACTTCCGTATAGTCTGTCTACAAGCGATTATCGGCCGGGGATTAGAAACCTATTGAATCCCTCAGCCAGCCGGAGGCGGCGGAAAAACGCGAACGCCGGAAAGCAGCTCCATCTGCATGCTATCGCAAGATGTTGGGTCGGACGTCCCGTTGACCACTTCCTATTGGCCGGGGCGTGAATGTAGCGTGAGCGTCAAGGCCGTCAAGCGGCTTTTCCTCGGCCATGGAAACGGGGCGGAAATCCCGTGTTCGAGCGCCCCCGGAGCCGGCTCCGGGCCTGGTGGCCGCGTTAGTCCGGGAGGGGGGGGGGCGGCCGTGGCTCGCCTTTCGCGGGGATGACGGCGACAATTGCCGCCGACACGACTCGCTTGTCGGCCACGGACTCCGGCTGTGTTCTGGCCCATCCCCCGCCCCTCGAGGAGACCCTGACCATGGCCCACGTTCCCGGTTTACAGCGCCCGCTCGACGGCATTCGCGTCTTGATGCTGGTGGACGAAGACTACGAGGATCTCGAGCTCTGGTACCCGAAGCTACGGCTCGAAGAGGCCGGTTGTCACGTGACCGTGGCCGGTTTCATGCAAGGCCGCACCTACGCCGGCAAGCATGGCTATCCGTGCACGAGCGACGCGGCGCTGGGCGACATGGAGGTCGGCGACTTCCACGGGATCGTGATTCCGGGCGGCTGGATGCCCGACAAGCTGCGGCGGCACGAGAAAGTGCTCGACCTGGTCCGGGAGTTCGCCGCCCACGGCAAGCTGGTGGCGGCGATCTGCCATGGCGGCTGGATTCCCATTTCGGCAGGGGTGTATCGCGGCGTGCGGGTGACCGGGAGCCCGGGGATCAAGGACGACCTGATGAACGCCGGCGCGATCTGGGAAGATACCCCGGTCGTCGTCGACCGACATTTCGTGTCGAGCCGCAAGCCGGCCGACCTGCCGGCGTTCATGGCGGTGATCGTGGACGTTTTGGCGGCGGCGGCGGTGGTGTAGACTGCAGCGGTGAGTCGGAACGCCTCCCCAGATCTCGATGCGGTCAGGGCCCTCGTCCGCGACGCGGGCCTGCGGTGCACCCCCGCCCGTCTGGCGGTGCTCCAGCACCTGCTGCGGGCCCGTGGGCCCAAGACACACGCCGAGGTTGCCGTGGCGTTGGCCGACCGGGGGTTCGATCGGGCGACGATCTACCGCAACCTGACGGAGCTCACGGAGGCCCGGCTCGTGAGTCGGATGGAGCTCGGGGACCACGTCTGGCGGTTCGAGATCCGGCGGCCGCAGGCCGGCCACGGCAAGAAGGACGAGCATCCGCACTTCGTCTGCACGACCTGTGGCGAGGTGTCGTGCCTCGAAGGCGTCGATGTGGCGATCACGCCGAAGCCGGGTCGGACCCGACGACCGGGCGGCTCGAAGTCGGCCCCGGCGGCCGCGGGCGGCATCGGCTCGGTGCGGGAAGTGCTGCTCAAGGGCCAGTGCTCGCAGTGTGAGTGATCGCCGCCCGCCATGAGGCGGCCGGGGGCGGGCCTGGCCTGGCCGGGACGGCGGGCTCGCGGCGCATGGCGGCGGCACCGCACGGGGCGCGTGCCACGGCTGCGAAGCGGGGCAGCCTGGGCAAACCCAAACCTTTGGCGGCGGGCTGCGTATCGTTCTCTAGCCACGAAGGGCGTAAGCGTTTCAGTCACGGAGGACTCAATCATGGACCCCCACTTCAACGAGTATCTGGCGGCGATCGCAGGCATGCACGACCTCTACGGCGAGCGGCCCGAGGATCACCCGACCGAGTTCCACGCGGATGACGCGGCCGTGATCGGGACCGGCGCTCCGGTGCCGGCTGCTGCCTGATCCAGGCCGTCGACTGTTTGCGGTGCGCGGGATTTGCCGGGAGAACGCCGACGTTGCCGGCAGCGCTACCGCAGGATCAACGTGCTGATCACCAAGGCGGCGATGCTGGCGCCGACCGGCGTGCCGGCTTGGCAATCCTGCTTCGCAGGCGTAAGCGTGCAGGACACGCACGTTTCAGTGCAAGAAAGTGCAAGAACAAGGAAAGGAGCGGAGAAAAGCGGCAAGACGTGCGTCCAACACGCTGCATGCCGCCCGGCAGGCGGCGCCGCAGACCGGTCCGGGGCTGCGTGGAGATCGGGACCGCAAGCGAGACGTCGCTGTGACGACCAGCTGCCCACGACGCTTGACTCCCACGGGAGACGCGGGCGGATGAAAGCCCCGCGCTCACGAGGCGACCGTGGTCACGCCGCCGCGTGACGACCGCATCGGCGGAACCGCCGCAGTTGCCAGACACTCCCCATCGCAGCCACTCCCGCCACGCAGGCCAAATGGTTGGGCTCAGAGGCGGCGACGATTTTGGGATGGAGGTCGCTACCTGTCGAAGCGACTGCGTTCTCTCCGCCGGTGGAGGCCTTGAGTTCCGTGGCTTTCAAGATCAGAGTCCACGCGTAATCGACAAGGTTTCCCGTCGCAAGACCAACGTCTTGTGTCAGGATCGGTGCCGCTGGGTCGCCGGCAGGTGTCGAGACAGTGGCGCTGATCCATGATCCGCTCTGCCCGAGCACGGGCGACGTGAATGCGCGATCGGTGCCGATTTCGCCGTTGAGGAAAGCGAGTGCGAGGTCATATCTCTTCATGTTCAGAAACACGCTCTCACCCATCTCGGCATTGATGTTGACCGACTCGCCGGTCCTGGTCAGGCGAGAATCGCTATCCAGATCCCCGATCGCATGCCGGGAATCAGAGACGTTGGAGACCAAGCGACTGGTCACGTCGGGTGAATGGATCGCGATCGTTTCCGCCCCGGCCGGTTGGGCGAGCATGGCGAAGAGCGAGATCACGGCGACCCCGGCGGCGAGGGCAAAGGAATTGAGGACGCGCACGAATTGTTCCTTTTCAGGCGGGCAGGTGAAACAGGCGGGCAGGTGAAACCTGCCAACACGTTTAGCAAGCGGCGTGCCAATTGGCGTGCATTCGCCGATTGCTGGGGCAAGTCGCCCAGAAAAAGCAGAGTTTTCCAGCATCAAGGGTAATTTGCCGATTTCTTTTCCCCCTTGGACGGTAGCGCGGCCCCATCGCCGGGTGGGGTGAATCACCCCAGTAACGGGCTTGATGCCCGGTGCGAATCACGCCAGTCACACGCGTGTTGCCGGCGTGGAATGCCGCAGCAGCAGCAGTGTTGCTACTGGTGAATCGGCGCATAGGTGAGCCCAGCACTTCATCGTCACAACCGCCGCGCGGCTGGGATCGACATGCCGATCGTTTGCGTATGTTGTCAGGGTTGATGCTGGATGCTGTCGCGACGGGACAGGCTGCCGCCGAGTCTCGTCTCCATCGCTGCCGCATGGTTCGGCGTCTTCTGCAATAGTGAGGCTGCAAGGCTCTTGAGGCCTGATTTTCGTGTTCCGAAAAAAGGAAAGGCAACGAGCGAGTTGCCTCTGCTTGTGGCGTCGTCAATCGAATAGGAATGCGATCGTTTCGGAGTCGATTTATGCGACGCGAGTTCTCCGCCCACATTTGGTCTACACCCAAGGATTCACACCCATGTCGCAGCGTGAACGTGCCCAGCTTGAAAGGATGCTGGAAAGCCGGCTGTTCGTCGTCCGGCCGCGGATGGCGGCGATGCTGCGGTTTTTCGTCGAGGAATCGCTCCGCAACGGTGGTGCCGCCATCAACCAGCGGCTGATCGCCACCCATGCCCTCTCCCTGCCCAGCGATTTCCGCCCGACGAAGAGCGCCTACGTGCGCACCCATGTCACGCGGCTCCGTCAGGCGCTCGGTGACTACTACGCGACGGTCGGCCGTGACGACACGATCATCTTCAGCATCACGCCTGGCCCGTACCGGCTCGTCGTCACCGAGGCACTGCCGGCAGCTGGCGCGAGCCTCGAGGGGCCGCGCCACGCCGTCGCCCAGTCTTCTGTGAGGCTCGTCGATGCGCGGCTGGCAAAGGCTACCTTGGTCGTGATCGAACTGGATGACGAACGCTGTCTGGGCCCGCAACGGGGTCTCGGCCGCGAGGTGGCATCGGGGCTCATGGTGCGGCTCGTTGAGAGCCCATTCGTACGGGCCTCCGGACCGCTTCTCCGCAGTCGCCTCGCCGAGGAACGGCTGACCGGCGAGGCCGCCGCCGGCCGCTGGGGTTACGATTACCTCTGCGATGCCACGCTGAGTCCTGCCAATGACGAGGGTGTCGTTTGCAAGGCTGCCGTCATTGGCGTGCCTGGCGGGCGACGGATACTCGACGAGAGCACGACGATCCACAGGCAGCAGGGCGAGCCGCTGGCCGAATCCCTTGGTAACTGGCTCTTTCACCGCATTAGCGAGGTCTTCATGCAACTGCGCATCGACTGCGGCTCCGCGGTGGTGCCGGTCGATTGAGCCAGCAGGCAAGACTCCTGCTCCGTGGAATCTCCTTGACCGATGTCTGTCCGCAGGACAGGGGTGATGCGGCAGCCGCCGGGCCCCCTCGGCTCGAGCCGGGGCACCATCTGCGGCGGTCCAGCGGCCGGGCCGCGCGGGCTACCAGACCGCGACCTTGACCACGATCTTCACCACCGGTTCCGGCTCGGCCCAGGCGCAGCACGGGGCATGGGCGTCGTCAGGAAAGAGAATCATGAACTGGCCGGCCGCCACCGGCACCGGCACCACATCCTCGGCGGCTGCGAACAGCCCGGCGTCCTGCTTCTCGTCGTAGGGCCGCGCGATCGTGGACAGGCTTGCCAGCGGCGCCCACTGGATCACCTCGCGGCCGCCCGCGAGGTACTGGACGTCGACGTAGCGGCGGTGGGCTTCGAGCGGGCCCGCCGCGGGCCGCGTCTGGTACCGCTGCACGAGCGCGAAGATGGCGTCGCCGTCTATCTCGTGGCGGCCATCGGCGATGTCGGGCGTGGCCTGCTCCAGAAAGGCGAAGGCCTTGGCCAACCGGGCGTTCAGCGGAGCGTATCGCCGCCACTGCGGCAGTGAGTCGAGGATCATCGGCGCGTCGCCTCTCGGAAGTCTGCCGGTCGATGGGACGATCATAGGGCGGTCCCCGGCACCTGGCCAAGCGGCCCGGCACGTCTCGATGCAGGTGACGGAGGTTTTCTCGCAGCCCGGGGACTGGCCAACGAACCAGCGGTAATGACCGACGGGGCCGCTCACAGCGGTAAACGCCCGAGCAAGGCGAGGATCAGCAGAATGACCAGGATCAGCCCAAGCAGTCCGCCTCCCGCGCCGAGGACGGTGTTCCCGCTACGGAAACCGTAGCCACCGCCCAGCAGCGACAGGATCAAAATCACAACGAGGATCAGTACGAGTGGACTCACGGCTTGCTCCTCACGCAGAAAAAGGACACCTGCATTCGTGGGGTCCCTCCCGTACGTTCGGAGTGCATTCCATTCCCGACTGGCAGACCAACTGACTCTCGCCTGCGGTCACACATGCCCCGGGCGACGGGTTCCTTTCGCACGGGGCACGTGTCGTACGCCTCCGTCCCCCACGTCTGCGACGGTGATCCGCTACGGCAGGATCACCTTGTCGATGACATGAATGACACCATTGGTGGCATGGATGTCCGAGTTCTGGACATGGGCCATCTCCTTGGCGGTGCCGATGTGCACGCCCGTCAGCAGGTTGTGCGTCACGGCGACCCTTGTCCCGCCGACCGTCGGGAGGTCTTTGATCTTCTTCACATCAGCGATCAGAAGATCGTCCGGCACCACGTGCATCAACAGAATCGCCTTCAACTTTTCCTTGTTTTCCGGCTTGAGCAGGTCGTCCAACGCCCCTGATGGGAGTTTCGCAAACGCCTGGTCGGATGGGGCAAATATCGTAAACGGCCCCTTTCCCTTCAGCGTTTCCACGAGCCCTGCCGCTTCAAGAGCCTTCACGAGCGTCTTGAAATGGCCGGCCTCGACTGCAGTCGCAACGACATCTTTGGTCGCTCCCTGGGCTCCAGCCGCCCGCTCGATGCCGGGCTCCGCGTACGCAGTGGTCGCAGCCATGCTGACCCCAAACAGTGCCACCGTCGCCAGGGCACACGTCAACAGAAAACGTTTCATGGGTCAGTTACCTCTCGAAGGAAAAACCGGTCGTCGGTTCAACGGATAAACCGAACCGGTCTGGACAACACTAAGAACGCTGGCGAGAAGGTGGAGGAAAGGTCATGCACGCCCCGTTTTCTCCGCGTCTGACGCAGTGGACATTTTGCTCCGGCTGCCATTCCCGCAGTTCAACGGATGCGGCCGGGTTGCACGACGCCTGACGAGTGCTCCCGTTCAGATCCATCTGATTCGCAGGAGCCACGCCTTGACTCCCTGCGTCAGCGCGGCGTAGCCCACGATCGAGAGCCCGAGCAACGGCCAGTACAGCGGCGGCAGCCGCGTGAACCCGAGGTACTGCCCCATGGAAGAGAATGGGAGGGCGACGCCGACGGCCATGACCACCGCCGACACGACCATCAAGGGCCACGAGGGGCGGCTCTGGAGGAACGGGATCTTGTTCGTGCGGATGATGTAGATGATCAGCGTCTGCGTGAGCAGGCTCTCGACGAACCAGCCCGTCTGAAACAGGCTGGCACTCCGCCGCGCCGCCTCCGGCGTGCCGGTGTCCCAGCAGTTGAACACGTACAGCATCATGAAATACGTCGTGTAGTCGAACAGCGACGAGCATGGGCCGATGAAGACGATGAACCGGGTGAGTTGGCCCAGATCCCAGGGCCTGGGCCTTGCGACCTGCTCCGGATCGACGTCGTCGGTCGGGATGGCCGTCTGGCTGATGTCGGAGAGCAGATTGTTGGTGAGGATCTGAATCGGCATCATGGGCAGGTAGGGAACGAAGACGCTCGCCCCCAAGACGCTGAACATGTTCCCGACGTTGCTGCTTGCGGCCATGCGGACGTATTTGAGGATGTTGGCGAAGACCCTGCGCCCCTCGACGACTCCGGCCTCGAGGACGAGGAGCGACTTCTCGAGGAGGATCATGTCGGCCGAGGCTTTCGCGACATCGACCGCCGTGTCGACGCTGATCCCGACGTCGGCTGCCCGGAGAGCCACGGCATCGTTGATGCCGTCGCCCATGAACCCCACGGTGTGATCCTGTGCCTGCAACGCCCGAATGATTCGTTGTTTGTGCGTCGGCAAGACGCGGATGCGCGAGGACCGCGCGGTCCAGCAGGTTTTTCAGGCCTGCCTGAAAGGCCTCGTGCCAATTGCCCTTGGTGAAGCCGTTGATGAGGAACACCAATGGAACCATGACCGCCACAAACCGCAGGGTCAGCCAGGTGAAGCGTGCGATGCCCTTGTCGAAGGACGTGGGCGGTTCCGCCTCGGTCATGAAGCTCGCCGTGCCGCCCAGATACGTCTCCTGGCCGGTGGCGACCACGACCGCGGTGCCCGAACCGCTCTCCACGCTGGTGCCCAGGAATGCCACGCTGGTGAATTCCGCGGGTGCGCTGGCCGCCGGGTTTTTCTCGACCTCGAACTTCTCGACCGGAAAGCTCTCGCCCGTCAAAGTGCTCTGGTTCACGAACAGGTCCTTCGCCGTGAGCACGCGCACATCGGCAGGGATCATGTCGCCGGCAGCCAACGCCACGATGTCGCCCGGGACGAGCCGAGAAATGGGGATGTCCCTGGCCTGACCGCCGCGGATCACTGTCGCGCCGACGGAAATCATCGCCTTGAGCCTGGCGGCCGCGCTGTCGGTCGTGCCACACTCCGGTGATGAGGTGCTTTGGAATCACGGGACGCAACACCGTACGGTGGATGCGTGTTACCCGGCGGCTTTCGCGACGAGGGACGCCTCGCGAATGATGCCCCCGCGCCCGCGGCACAGACACCCCACTCACGGATCACTTTGCCCCAGGCCGTGTCTCGCCCAGTCGCTTCATCAGCGCGTCGTGCTCGGAGATCGCTTTGCCCAGCGAATCGTCGATGGTCTGGCAGCACGCCATTGCGGCTTTCGCATCCACGTTGTCCTCCATGCAGCAACTGCAGAGAGTCGCATGATTCCGCCTTGCTGCCGCGAGGTTGCGGTCGATGCTGTCCAGCGAGGCCAACGCCTCTTTGTCCTTCTGGGCCTCCGCCTGCCTACGCATCCAAGCGAGATGCTTCTCTGACTTCGTGATGTAATCACCGATTTCATCAGCCGCGGCCTGCGCGATCTGTGGGCTCACGACGACAACGCCGGGCGACTCTCTGACGACTCCTTCGCCGCCGATGACCTGCCCTGGCACGGGCTGCGTGCTGCGGACGAACTCCTGGAAGGAAGCTGTCGACTCCCGGGCACCACGCATGGCGGTTCGCGCGCCACGGCCGTGAAAATCGAACCGCCCACGAGCTTTTGCGTCGGCGGACGGCTGTGCCAGCACCGTGCTGGCACACAGGGCGACAACCGCCGGAAGAAGGACGGCGAGTGACTTCATGGACGGAACTCCACGGTAAGGGATGGTGATCCGCGTCCATGCAGCCGTCATTTATACGGCGCACCAGACTCACCGTCGTCACTTTTCGTTTCCATGCCGCCGACCACAACACGTTGACGACGGTGGACACCTGGGTGAGCGATACGCCTCGAGATTCCGGCCCCCAATGACGCATGCGTAGCACCGTGGCCGCGTCTGAGGCCAGCGCACCCGTGTCGCCTTGGCCGTATGCGGCCAGGATCAGAAGCGGATGTGCGATCAGCGGCGCAAGGAACACCTGCCCGATCCGGTGATGAATGCGTGACAAGCCATCGAGGCCGTGTGCCTGCTCCAGCCACGTTGCCCGACTCATGACGAAAGCTGGCAAATCGCCGCCGCCGACCTCGGTGCGCAGATCCGGCAACTCGACCATCATCTGGCTGGCATGCAAAAATGGGCCGCCTGCCGCAAAGATGCCGAGACGATCGCGGCGGCCTGTTGGACAGTTCGGCACAGCGATCGCCTGGCGTGGGCGAGTCATGGCATTCGGGAGGACCGTTCCACTTCCCGGAAGCGGCCGATCAGCTCGGAGTGCTCACGGACGTGGATGATGTAGCCAGGGATCCTGCGGTCATGGTGCACCGCCATGAACGGCTCCCCCCAAAAACTCACGAGCGCCTCGCCCTTGCCGTCAATCGTGTCGGTCTCCGCGAGCACGAACGAGACACCTGAGTCGAGATCAGCCCAAGTGGGCGGCATTACGATTCCCCGCCCCTTGTACCTCGCAAGCGTCGCTCCGACCCGTGCGTGCCAGTGCTCGCGCTGCGACTTGTCGAGAATGAGGCGAAACCCGGTAACGTGCGGATTGGCCAGGAATGGACGAAACATCAGGTCGCAGATCTCCTGGCTTTCGAACATTTGCGGGCAGGCGTTGAACCAGACCACTTCGCCCTGTGCGCGTTCGGCGAACTGGACGGTCGCCTGGCGAAGCCGCGCGGGGCCGATCAGATCGATCTCGGCCGGATGGGTCGTTTCCTTGATCTCCTCCAACAGCCGCACGGAGAGCTTCGATGCCTCCTCCATCGAGTTCCATCTCTCTTCGCTACGCAGGTCGCGCAGGAACAGGAGGGCGACCAAGACAAGAGTGATGACGCGAAGAATGTTGATGTCGGTGAGGTGGAGGAAGTGCAGGACGATGGCCGTGACCGCCGCGATCAGGCCTGCGATCGCCTCCCACTCGTACTTCCGTTGGCCTGCCATGGATCGATGCGTTCGCGGTTCGTCGCATCCCTACGGAGTGGCATTCTTTCCAGGGCCCGACGAGAAGGCGCATACCAGAGTCAACGGGCAGCCCAGCCCTTCTGCGACACCTGGCATCACGGACTCCTGGCCCCCGGTTCCGCAGTGGGCGTTCTGCAGCCGAGGGGCCACTGCCGAGAAGCCACGGGCGCAGAGTGTCTCGAACGTGAAAACGGCCGGTCCATCGTGACGGAGTCGCCGAACAGCCCATGGCCTGATTGAGCCGTAAGAATCGCCAGCGAAAATCCAACATCGCGGCCGCTTTGCCGGAGCCAACGCCGTCTTGGGAGGCACCATGAGCCCCTTTCGCTTCGACATGCTGATTCTGGCCGTGGTCATCGCTGGAGCCGCTATCGGTGGCATTTATCTGTACATGCTTGCCGTTCCTCGGAACGACGATGAGCACATGCACGATGGGCTCAGCGAGCCCGGGCACGTCAAAACCCATTTACTCAGGGCGATCGCACGACTGCGTCGAAAAAAGTTACGGTAGCCCCCCATCTCCCGGAGCGCTGCCATGCGACGCAGGCCGTGCAGAAGGCCCGAAAGGAGTTCTGAGGCGTCAGGCTTTTTTCGTTGGCCAGCAGCGTCGAGAGCGTTGACGAGCGGACAGCCTGGGCGTGTAGCCTCCCCCCGCCTGGACACCCCGAGTAGTTCCTTCGAGCGCTGGGCGGGCATGGTGGCTGGTTCGAAGTGAGGTCAATCGCTTTCTTATTGGAAAACGACGGTAGCGCCCCTCAGTGGGCCCGGGTCCGGCCCGCAAAAGCGGCTCACGCGAACCGATCCTGCACCACAACCTCGGACAGGGCGAGTTGGCCGCCCTTCGGCACGGCGGGTTTCACGGCCTTGCCAACGGCGATCATGAAGCCGATCACGTGGTCGCTCGGGAGGTTGATGATCTCGGCGACCTTCACCGGGTCGAAGCCGATCATCGGGCAGGAGTCGTAGCCCATGGCCTTGGCCGCGAGCATGATCGTCTGCCCCGCGATTCCGCACGACCGCATCGCCTCGTCCCGCTGCAGCTGCTCCTTCCCTTCGTAGAACGGTCCCATCCAGCCCGTAACCAGTTTCTGGATCTCGGGCGCAGCGTTCCTCCAGTACCGCTCGGGCGCCTTCTTCCACGCTGCGAGGTCGGCCGTGAGCACGATCAGGAGCGTGGTCAGCGGTCACGTGGCCGGCGGCGGCGGCCCATGTGCCCTACTTTGTCTGGGTCTCGATCGCCACGGTGCTGCAGCTCTCGATCACGTGGATGAACCGGGCGTAGCGTTACAAGGAGGGAACCGATGGCCGAGATCGCGCCGGGCCGCTACCGGCACTACAAGGGCAACGAATACACGGTCCTCGGCGTCGCCCGGCACAGCGAGACATTCGAGGAACTCGTCGTCTACCGGCAGGAATACGGCGACCGCGGGCTTTGGGTCCGGCCGGCAACGATGTTCGCCGAGACGGTCGTGGTGGACGGACAGACCGTGCCGCGTTTCCGGTTTGTCGGCTAGCCGCCGGCGAGCGGCCAGCAGCGAGCCGATCGGCTCAGCAGGCGTGGATCGGCCTCCATCGAGTTCGGCAAAGCCATTCCGAACGGCCGCTCGGAGGGCCTCCTGCGACTGCAGCAGCCGCAGGCCTTCCGCGAGAACGTCGCCTTCGGGGAGATCATCTCCGTCATTCCCAGCACGAAGGCCCCTTCCTTGAGCCCCGTGCGGACGTCGTCAAACACCCAACACGAGTCGTGGAGCAGGTAGGGGTACAGCGTCAAAACACGGCGCTCGCTCATGATAGATCTGTTCGCGGGTGCAGGTTTCCGGGGCGGCCATGGCGATGCTCCTTGTGTGTGGGATTGCGGTGCGGCTACGTGTTTTCGGGCTCCTGCCAATTGAGGATCAGGCTGAGCGCGGGTCCGGCAGCCATCGTCGTGGCGACGCACATCAGCACGCAGGCCACGAAGAGCCGCAGGTCGATCAGTTGCGCCTCGAAGGCCGCCGCGGCCATGACGATGCCGAGGATTCCCCGCGCATTCAGGCCGCACCCGACGGCGAGCGCTTGCCGGTTATCCATGCCCGCTAGCCTTCCCCCGATGAAGACCCCGCAGATTTTTCCCACGAACGCGACGGCCGTGATCAGCGCCACGAGCCAGGGATCGAAGCCTTCGACGAAGTCGGCACCGATCGCCATCGAGACGAAGAAGACCGGCGTGAAGACGGCAAAGGAAAAATCGCCGATGATCTCGAACGGCTGCGGGTATCTGCGATAGACCTCGGACAGCGCGATGCCGACCACGAAGGCGCCGAGGAATGAGTGCAGGCCGAGATATTCCGAACCGGCGGCTCCCAGCAGCGCCAGCAGCACGATGCAGGAGACGAGCGATGCGGGCTGCGGCAGGTTGCGGTGCGCCCACTGCAGGAGCGGGGGCAGGACGAACCTTCCCAGGAGCAGGATTCCGCCGATGAACAACGCCACGAGCCCAAGGATCGCCGCTCCCTGCCCCTGGTCGGTCGAATGCGGGGCGAACTCCGCCAGGATCACCGCGAACAGTCCCCAGCCCACGAGGTCGTCCACGAGGGTCGCCGACATGATCGTCCGGCCGATCTCGCTCTTGAAGAGCCCCATGTCCATGAGAATCCGGGCGATCACAGGATTGGCCGACAGCGAGAGAATCGATCCCATGAACAGCGCCGTCGCGAAGAGATCCTTCCGCGTGACGCCGATGACATCGGGGAAGACGTAGCACATCAGAAATCCCAGGACGAGGGGCACCAGCGTGCCGATCGTCCCCACGGAGAGGGCCTTGCGGCCGATCCGGCGGAACTCGCCGACGCTGATGTCGAGCCCGATCGTCACGATGAAGAAGAGCATGCCGACGCGGGCGATCGCGGTCCGGGCGCCCGTGATCGTGCCCGACGTCGGGAAGAGCCAGGCGTGGATGTCCGGAGCGAGCCGTCCCAGGACCGTCGGGCCCAGCAGGAGCCCGCCGGCGATTTCCCCGACGACCGCGGGGATGCCGATCCGCCGTGCCGCCTGCCCCATCACGACCGCGACAAAAAGCATCGCCGCGAGGTGCAGGGAGAGCAGGGCCCAGTCGGTCGCGGTCACAGCTGCAGGCTCCGGGCGTCCGAATCGCGACCGCCATAATAGTCGTTGAAACGACTATTGTTAAGAGGGCAGACGGCCGATAAGATAGATGCATGGCGACTGCTCCCTCCTGCCGGGCCCGTCCGTCTTCTACCCCCTTCGACTCGCTCGAGCAGGAGGCCTACCTGCAGCTCTGGCGAACCTACGACCGGCTGCGCGAGATCGACGAGCGGGTGTTTCATGCGCATGGCATCACCGCCCAGCAGTACAACGCGCTGCGCATCCTGCGTTCGGTGCGGCCTGGGTCGCTTTCGACCTCCGCGCTCGGCGCCCGGCTTGTCTCCCGCGCTGCCGACATGACGCGATTGCTCGACAAGCTCGAAGAACGGGGATTCGTCGCGCGAAAGCGGTGCGCCGAGAACAGGCGAGTCGTTTTCGTATCGATCACGGCGGGCGGTGTGGCAGTCGTCGACAGGCTCGCGTCCGATGTCCAACGCTGCGGCAAGGATCAGTTGGGTCACCTCGAGCGGAAAACGCTGCAGGCCCTGATCGGAATTTTGCAGCAGGCCCGCGAACCGCACGAGGATCCGGCGATGGCACAGGCGTGGCCCGGAAACAGGCAATCGAAGCGGGGAGGTGAGCGATGATCCAGCAAGCCAGTCGCGGCCTGACGCAGCCGGATGTGGTGGTGATCGGGGGCGGCCCCTCCGGTGCGACCACCGCCACGCTCGTCGCGAAGCAGGGGCACTCGGTCCTCCTGCTCGAACGGGAGCATTTTCCGCGGTACCACATCGGCGAGTCGCTGATCCCCGAGACCTTCTGGGTGCTCGAGCGTCTCGGCATGCTCGAAAAACTCCGCGGCAGCAGGTTCGTCAACAAGCACAGCGTGCAGTTCGTGTCGGAGCACGGGCGGCTGTCGGAGCCGTTTTATTTCGCCGACCACAAGCCGCACGAAAGTGCGCGAACCTGGCAGGTGCTGCGTCAGGACTTCGACATGATGATGCTGGAGAACGCGCGGGATCATGGCGTCGAGGTCCAGGAGGGGGTCCGGGTTCTGGACGTCCTGTTCGACGCGGGGCGGGCCGTCGGAGTCCGGGCCGCCGACGAGACCGGAGCCGTCCGGGAGATCCGCTGCCGCGTGGTGGTCGATGCGGCGGGCCAGAGCTGCATGATCCAGGATCGGCTGGGCCTCCGCGAATGGGATCCCGTCCTCAAGAAGGCTGCGATCTGGACCTACTGGAAGGGCGCCCTTCGCGACAGCGGCCGGGACGAGGGGGCCACGATGGTCATGCAAACGCAGGGCAAGCAGGGCTGGTTCTGGTACATCCCGCTGCATGACGACGTGGCGAGCGTAGGTGTCGTCGCCCCGTACGACTACCTCTTCCGCGGCCGTGATACGAAGGACATCGAGAAACTTTATTTCGAAGAGGTCGGGAGGTGCCCGGGAGTACAGCCGCGGATCGCCGGGGCTGAGCGGAACGGCCCCTTTCGTGTTGCGAAGGAATATTCCTACCGCTCGCGCCAGGTGGCCGGCGACGGCTGGGTGCTCGTCGGTGACGCGTTTGGGTTTCTCGACCCGCTCTACTCGTCCGGCGTGCTCTTGGCGCTCAAGTCGGGTGCCTGTGCCGCCGACGCGATCTCCGAGGGCTTGTCGAAGGGGGACACCTCGGCGGCCCAGCTGGGCAAGTGGGGCCCGGAGTTCATCGCGGGCATGGATCGGATGCGGAGGCTCGTCTGCGAGTTCTACGACGGGCTCAACTTCGGGCAGTTCGTCCGCAAACATTCCGACCGCAAGGGGCTCATCACCGACGTGCTGATCGGTGATCTCTTCAAGGAAGATATCGACACCCTCTGGCCGCTCATGGATGAACTGAAGGCCGAGCAGTCGGTGGCTGTGTCATAGGGGCCTGGCCCACAAGGTGGGCGTCGATATACCCCACGCGATCATCCGTCGGCCTTCTGTCGAACACACTCGCATCGTCGTGCCAATCCGATAATCCGCCCATCGATATCGTGAAGGCGGGCGTTTCCCCAGATCGTTCATCGCGAGACGCCATCGTCACGAACGCCGACGGCTCCGTGGATCTCACGTTCGGCCCCGCGCCCCCCTGCGGCCTGCCGGAGAGCAACTGGATGAAGACACTCCCCTGCAACGGCTGGTTGAGGTTCGGCTTCGCGAACTCAAATCCTTAGAAGGTTCTGCTCCATCCGCCTCTGTGGCCCGACCCCGACCTAATTCGACCGCTCCTGGGTGCTGGCAGACATCGAGGTGATCGAGTAGTCGGGAATGGCCGCAGCGACCCCGGCACGACCTGCACCGTGAGGCCCGGCCGATGGCTTCTCAGCGTTCGTCTCGGGCGCCGCGTGTGGCGGAGCGTTGAGTCGGAAGATGAGCAGCGGCACCTCGAGCACCTTCTCGTGATGGATTGCATGACCATACAGCCCCTGCTCACCGAGGCATTCGCCGTGGTCGGCGGTGACGACGACCGTCGTCGGGCGGCCGCGAGCCATGAAGCACCGGAGCAGGTCAGCCATCTGTGCGTCGAGGAACTCCGCACATGCGACCTGACGGGCCCACAGGTCTGTGTCGATCGTCGCGGTCGCGTCGTGCAGGCCCGACGCATTGAAGAGCCGACCAAGGCTCATGCGCTCGCCCTGGGGATCGGCTCCGACAGCCATGCCTTCGTGCCGGAAGGGGCTGTGGGTCTCGCCGAAGTTGGCGAACACGAAGCATGGGCGGTGGCGGGCCCGACGGGTGATTTGCTCGCGGAGCATTTCGACCTGCGTCCGGGCTCGCGTACCGGTGACGCGAAACCACTCGAAACCATCCTGCAACGGGCTGGGTCTTTTGAACCAGTCCATCGCCGCCACGCCCAGCGTCGCGTAGCCGCGGCGGCGAAACCCGTTCACGATGTTCACCGTGCCTTCCGGGAACGTCACCAGCGGCTTGACGGCAACGTTGCGATGGGAGATCCGCCACAGCTGCTGGACGTAGCGGTTGTAGAACGGCAGGGGCTCGAACACGTGCGGCAGGAAGCCGTTGAACATGGCCTGATGCGCCGGGAGCGTGTACGTGGCCATGGCCCAGGCACGCCTCGCGGCGGCATGCCCGTCGAGCACCGGGGTTCGGGCCCGCTCGAAGGTGTCGTGGCGGCACGAATCCCAGGTGACGAGCAGGAAATCCTCGGTGTCGCCGCCGGACTGGAGCCGCCGATGCCGCCACTCGTCCCAGGTGCGGCCGATGATGCTGGTGCTGAGCCGGCTCATGGTGAGTCTCCGGACACTGGACGCCGGCAGATGCCGACGTTGAATCGGGGCGTGCCGTAGACCGTCGCCAGGGCCGCGGGAACGATCGGAAAGTCGGCGAGCCCGGGCGCCGCGAGTCCCTGGAGCCGCGTCCAGCCGCGATCCGCCTTGCAACGGAACGGCCACTTTCGCCAGGCGAAGGCCGCCACCGGGTTGCAGGCGGTGAGCCCCTCGCGCACGGCGGCCACGGCCGCGGTGCGGGCCTGCAGTGCCGCGGTCTCCACCTGCACTCGCAGCTCCACTTCGTGGAAGTGGCGGCCAAGCATGGCGACGAAGTCGGCGGTGAACCATTCATGCTCGTGAAACCGGTTGCGGGGCCGGCCATCCACGAATGCCGGCGTGCTTGCCCGGTCGGGAGTCGATACCAGGAGCACGCCGCCAGTGGCCAGGAGGCGACCGGCCCGGGCGAGGAAGGTCTCGGGGTGCCGGAGGTGCTCGATGACCTCGAAGCAACAAATCACTTCCCAGCCTTCGTCGACCCGCTCTAACTTCTCGCAGTCGTCCAACGCGAACGAGAGGTTCGGCGCCGTGAACTTGTCCCGGGCCGTGGCCACCGCGCCGGCATCCTTGTCGATGCCGAGGACGACGGCCGCGCCACCGTACCGGAGGATCGTCGCCCCGTAGCCGGCACCCGATCCGGCGTCGAGTACGCGGCGTCCGGTGGTGAACTCCGCCGCCATGAGATAACGGGCCAGATGCGGGGCCGCTAGATCGGCCCACTCTGCTCCGCCCGGCATGGCACGCTCGCACGTCATGCTGCGACTCGCTGTGGGGCCGAACGTGTGCAGGCAGCCGTCACGATCGCGGCCAGCCTCGGCCCCCAGCCAGCGACGCTCCACTCCCGCTCCACGCGGGCCCGTCCCGCCTGGCCCATGCGGCGACGCAGGTCCGCCGAGGCGGCCAGCGTGGTGATGGCCCGCCGGCAGGCCTCGGGATCGTCCGCGAGAAATCCTGTTTCGCCGTGAATGACCAGACGAGCGTGAATGCCCACGGAGTTGGCCACCACCGGGAGGCCGGCCGCCATGTACTGCAGCACCTTAAGCCCGCACTTGCCGAGGCTCCAAGGGTGATCGGGCAGCCAGGAGATGCCGATATCGCCGCCGGCGAGGTCCGCGGTTTCCGTCGACTCGCGCCAGGGGACGTGCCGCGTCCGCACGCCGGGAAGCTCAGGAACCCAGTCACTGACGAGCGTCAGCCGTGCCGCCGGCGCGGCCGCGCAGGCCGCACGCAGCCAGGGTATGGCGTCGCCGAGCGAGGCCGCCGTGCTCCGGCTGCCGATCCAGACCATCTCGGGCCCGCCGGCAGGCCGATCATGCGCCGCGAGTGCGTAGCCCCTCGGATCGATGCAGGTGGGCACGAGTTGCACCCGAGCGGCTGGCGCGGCGCGGAGCGCCTGCGCCACGAGCTGTGGTGATCCTGCCAAGGACGCATCCGCCATGCGGATCATCCGCCGGAACCTCGACCAGCGAACCGGGTCGTTGGCCGTGGGCCCGCTGTTGCTGTCGCGCAGGTACACGGAGTCGTCGAAGTCGTAGAGCAGCGTGCGGGCGGCGCGACGGATCAGCCAGGCCTTGCCACCGCTGACGAGTCGCCGTTGGATGACGACGGCATCCGCGGCGGCGATGGCCTTCAGCGTCCGGACGAACTCGTGCCCGCCGCGTGGCCGCTGCACGTGCTCGAGCCGCCAGCCCGCAGCCGCCAGCGCCGGGGCGAACGCCGCCCATCGGTAGCGGTAGCAGACGAACTGCTCGCCTTCGCTCATGACCAACAGTCGCCGCATCACGTGCGTGCCCCGTGAAATCCACGCCGTGCGCACGTTCAGCCTGCGCGCGGCCCGACTCGTAAGGCCTTTGGTATCGGCTGCCGGACTGACAGCGATGGAGACCGGGCGGAAGAAATCTCGCTCCGTGAATCCGTCGCTTAGCCATCCTTTGCAGCTTCTGCCGGGAGCCGGCAGGCTGGGAGAGCTGTGGACGCGGGGCAACGGCCGGGCCTCAGCGGCGACGGGTGCCTGGTACATCAGGTGTGGGAGCGGCGGCCCCGCAGCCGAAAGAACACGTATGTCAGTTCCCGCCGAGCAGCAACGGTTCGCAATCCAGGACAGTGACGGCGGCCTGCGGCCGCCACGGGTCGGGGTCATCATCGACAAGTTTGATGCCGCCCGCGGAGGCGCCGCGGTCTACACCCGGGACCTCGTCGCCTGGTTGGTCGACCGCTGCTTCGAGGTGCACGTGGTGGCCCGCAACGTGGGCGAGCAGGAACGCAGGCTGCCGTGCGTATGCCACGAGGTCCGCTCGCGGTACGGCGGGCACGACTTCGCGGCCGCCGGGAGTGAATGCCTCGCCGCCTTGGCGATCGACGTCAGTCACGACATGGGCGTGGCCGTCGGTTGCGACGTCTTTCAGTCGCACGTCGGGTCACCGGTGGCCTGCCAAATGGGCATGGATGCCGCCATGCCGTGGTGGTATCGGCATGCTCGCCGCCTCGTGCAGGGGCCCCGTCGCCGGCGAATCCGCGGGCTGGCCGCGCAGCAGTTCGGAAGCCCCAACTCGCTGTTCATCGCCGTGTCGCAGCGGGTGGCGAACGATCTGCAGCGGCTTCAAGGCGTGCCACCGAACCGCATTCGCATCATCCACAACGGAGTCGACATCGATCACTTCGATTCCCAGCGGCATGTGGCGGCTGGTGTCGCCATCCGCCGGCGACTCGGCATCGACGCTGACGACGTGATCGTGATCGTCGTCGCCCACAATCATCGGCTCAAAGGCGTCCACGTGGTTTCGCACGCGGTGCGCCGCCTGCGTCGGGAGGGGCTGCCCGTCCGTCTGCTGGTCTGCGGCACGCCGCAGCCGGGATCGAGTTGCGGTCGAGCCGTGTCTGACTGGGTTCTCCAGGCGGGCAGCGTCATCGACACCGCCCCCTTCTATGCCGCCGCGGACATTGCGGTGCAGGCCTCCTTCTACGACGCCTGCAGTCTCGCAACGCTCGAGTCACTGGCCAGCGGACTGCCGGTGATCACGACCCGCGCGAACGGCGCGGCCGAATTGATCACGCCCGGGCGCGACGGCATCGTGCTCGACGATCCGGCCGACGTCACGGCCCTGACCGCGGCCCTCCGGACGCTGGCTGTCGATCGGTTGGGCCGGATGTCAATGGGCCGGGCGGCGCGTCGCTCGGCAGCCGCCCACGCGCGCGAGGGGACCTTCGCGGCGGTGGTGGGCGTCTACGCGGAAGTGCTCGCGTCAAAGGGCCGAACGCTCGTGACCCTGGCGGCGCCCGACCGACTGCTGAGACCGTGGGCCGCCTGAACTGCGATGCCTCCCGACGTGCCCACCACGGCAGGTGATGGCTCTTGGAGGCAGGCGTCGCAGAATCTGACGGAGCGGGAACTTCGCACGGAGCCGCAGGCGGTCGCACGCTGGTGGCGGTGGCATGAGTTCATCATCTGATCACCAAGGAAACTACCGTGATCGCGTTCCGAGTACTCGCTGAACTCACGGAACGGCTTTCGGTGGCCTAGGGGGACGGGCTGCACGCGGTGGTGCTCTTCGGTTCCAATGCCCGTGGGAGTTCAAGGCCGGAAAGCGCCATCGACGTCCTGGCCGTTCTCGAGACCCTGGCCGGCGACTACGGCGACGAACTGGAGCGGGGGCTGACGGCGGTCTATCCGGTCGCCCTGCGGCTCGGTCGCCGCGTGAGCGTGAAACCCCTGGCACGCGACGAGGATGACAGGACGCTTTGAGCGAGTGCGACGCGGTATCGTCGGGGCGATGATCCGGGGAGCGTCCTGTGACTTGACGCGAGCCGTTGCGGCACCCTGCGGAAAAAATCTCCGCGTAAGATTTGTAACCTCCCCGTTTTTCTTCGGGGAACCAATGGGGTTGGCGAGAAAGCGACTCAGAAAAGACTCACCTTCCAATCCGCAGGAGGACGCATGAGTTCGCACGGGTCGCCCTCACAGTGCTCGTTGGCGAGCCGGAAGCAGAACTGCGTGAATCAGTCGGGTTCGATGGAAGAGAGCGGTCGCGAGCGGAGGACCTCATCGATGATCACCTCGAACTCATCAAACAAAAATGGGCTGAGCACCTTGGCTGGCCGTGCCCCGAAGGCATGGCATGAGCAAGAAATGATCTTTGTCAGATTCGCGAGCGGCCATGAGGCGGGTTTTTCCACCAAGGGTAACCCGCGGCTGGAATCCGCTACCGAGGAAGATGTGGGCCGTATCGAAATCTCTCCGTTCGGGCTGCACTGGCCGACGCGCGATGAAGACCTTTCGTTTGCGGGAATCCTCGAGGAGCGTTACGGTCAACGGTGACTAGTTGGACTCATTTGATTGGGGATCGCCCTCACCGCCGAATCCTCTTTCAGTCGGCCCGCATGACGGGTCAGTGATCGGCGCTGATCCCGGCCGGCATCGCGGTGCATTCCGACCCACAGGTCTTTCGGCAGCGTTCCCGCTGGTCGCCTGCAGAACGAGGCCACCGGACGAGGCAGACCACCACCCTGCAAACGGTCAAAAAGGTGGAAGGGCCGGCAACCTTTCGGTGCCACGCAACGCAGGCAAACCCTGCCGTGCTCGGGCCTCGGTAGCCGGATGACGCTGCTGGCAACGCTTGATCGAAGGTGCTGGGTGGGGCGCCATGCAAGTCAGTGTGGTGTGCTGGCACGAAAGCGCCCCGACAGGGATCGCGCACAAGTGCTTTTTCATGCGGGAATCAACTGGTGCCCGGCCCCAGGTGCCGCAAAATCCGAAACAGCGGGAACTCCGCCAGGAGCCGCATGTGCTCTGGAAGCGGGGCATTCCAAGGACGGCCCGGCCCGGCCCGCTATCAAGCACCGCTCGATAATCCGTCCCCCGGAGTCGACCACGAGCATTTTCTCGGTGTGCCGTCGGTTTGGCCTGACGCTGGGCGGCGGGATCGCCGTGATGCTGATGCTGGCCCGTAACGCGGACGCGCGGGTGGGGAATAAACGCAGGCTCGGCCGGCGAATGGATCTGCGAGCGTCGGGACCCAGCGGGCCGCCATACTATCGCGGAGCTGTCGGCTCGTGCACGGACTGATCTTCTTCTACATGCAGAAGTTCGCCGACCTGCTCGCCACGGCGACGCACGCGGGCCGGCGATCATCGGTCTTCTGCGGCACGGCCCGCTACCTCCCCACGGGCGTCTATGACGACGCGGATGCGGTTGCCGTCCTCCAGGCGATCGCCGACGGCATCGACGAGCCGTTGCCCGGGCTGCTGCCCCGGTTCGGCGAGTTCCTCGCGCCGCATCTGATCAAGGTCGCCGGGCCGCTCGTGGATCCGACCTGGCGATCGCTCGACATCATCGAGCACACCGAGCCGCTCATCCACGCGATGGTGCGGAAGAGCCAGCCCGGCGCCGAGCCCCCGGTCCTCGAGGCCTTGCGGGTCGGCGTCGATGAACTGCATCTGGTCTACAGTTCACGACGGCGGCTGTGCCGGCTGGCAGCCGGCGTGATCCGCGGAGTGGGCCGGCATTTTGGCGAGACACTGGAACTCGACGAGACCAGCTGCATGCTCCGCGGCGACCCGTTCTGCGCGTTCACCGTGCGGCGCACGGCCGCCGACACGCGGCCCGCCTTGGGGCACCTCGGCGAGACCGTCGTCGCGACCCCGGTGCCAGTCGGCTCGCCGCCGCCCGCCCCGCCTGACCTGCTCGTCGCCGACGCCATGCCGGATCGGATCGGCGACTACGAGATCCTCGGCCTCGCCGGCAGCGGCGCGATGGGCCGGGTCTACATGGCCCACGACGCCCGGCTCGACCGTCGGGTCGCGATCAAGGTCATGAATTCCGGCTCGGCCCGCGACCCCTTGGCTCGCCAGCGGTTCCTCCGCGAAAGCCGGGCCGCAGCTGCGGTCGAGCATCCTCATGTGATGACGATTTATCAGGTCGGCGAGGATCGCGGGCTGCCGTTCATCGTCATGCGATACCTCGAGGGCTGCACGCTGGCGGAATATTGCCGGGCCGGAAACCCGTGCCCGCTGCGGGAGGTGCTGCGGATCGGCCGGGAAGTTGCGGCGGGTCTGGCGGCGGCCCACCGCCGCAGCCTGGTACACCGCGACATCAAGCCCGCCAATATCTTTCTCGACGGCGACGACCGCAGTGTGCGAATCATTGACTTCGGGCTCGCACGGGAGTTCGGGCGCGGATCGGCACAGGTCACGGTGGACGGGGCCGTGATCGGCACGCCGGCCTACATGCCGCCGGAGCGGATTGCCGGCCAGGACGTGGACGGGTCCAGCGACCTTTTCGGTCTCGGGGTCGTTCTCTACGAACTGCTCGCCGGCCGGCTGCCGTTCGAGGGCACCACTATGGTGTCGATGCTGGCGTCGATCTCGCGGGGCCGACCCCTGCCGCTTCGGGAGGTCGCCCCGGACCTGCCCATACCGGTGGCCGATTTGGTGATGCGGCTCATCGCTCACGACAAGTCCGATCGACCCTCCGCTGCGGAGACCATAGTCGACACGATCGCGACGCTGGAACGCGACCTGCCGGCAGGATAGAGCAACCCCTCTTCTGTAGTTGCCGGGCTGAGCGGGTGGGTCATCTGGCTTCCATGGTCAGGTCGGCACGTTCGGTTTCCCCATCGTCACTGATTTCCGAGTGGACGGCCGATCTGCTCGTAGAACTCCTGCTCATCCGTCGCCTGCTCAGTGCGACGCTGTCGCCCATCGGCGAACAACTCGGCCGCCTGGGCCATGAGCTGCTTCTTTCAAGCCGTGACCCGGCTCGTTTGGATGCTAAACTGGCCCGCAGTTTATCCGCAGTCAATGGGCGAAGTCGAAGCGTTCGCTTGCTGCGGCTGAGGCGATCTTCGAGACCGACCCGGACTCAGCGGCATCGAGGGCGTACTATGCGGCCTTTCACGGTGTGACCGCGGTCCTCGCAGGACGCGGCATGGAATTCACGAAGCACACGGCGGTGCGGGCGGCCCTGCATCGGGATCTCATTCAGTCTGGGGCGCTCTCTGTGGACCTCGGTCGTGATTACGACTTCTTGTTGGATCTTCGCGAGACCGCCGACTACGGCGGCGTCGCCGAGGCCTCGCTGGCGAGTGCGAGGCAGGCGATCGAGAAGGCGAGGGCGATCTTGGCCGCGCTCAAGACGCTTTTGCCGAATGACGCTCCCGGTAATGCTTGAGGGACGCTGCTCGGTGCGGTTCGATACGAGCCCGTGCAGCACCCTGCGGAGAAAAGCTCCCCGAGTAGGAACATTTCGAATTGCTGTTTCCTCGGGGAATACCGCAAAGTCGGCTCGGAAGTGACGTAAAAAGCGACGTAGGCCCGAAGTGCGCAGGGAATGGCACCACCCGGCAGGGAGCACCCTGGGGCTCCAGACCGCTTGCGTCATGGGTTCCCGTCCAGCACTGGCTTCCCAAGAGAAACCCCCGCCCGATGAGCCGAGGACGATGCGTTTTTGGGAATCTTCAGAGCGGCGGCCGCTCCACGATCCGCAGATGATCGACATCCACAGTCTCTGACCGGTGCCGGACGCGAGGCACCGAAGCCCCGGGATCGGCGGACTGCGAGCCGGTCTGCGCCGAGGCGAGAAAATCGCCATCGCAGGGGGTGAGTGGCGTTTCGGAAAACCGTCTCTGGACGCCCAAGCTGCTCCCCCCTGCGCTCATGAGTCGCTCGTCAGCCGGGAGATCCTTGCCGAAGTGCCATTGACCGGGCTAAACCTTCCCGAAGCGATTCTTCCAGCACTCAAGAGAGCCTCACCGCATGGCATCCTCCGCCGGGCAGCGACCCTTCAATGACGGCCCATCGATTCTCAATCAGCCGCGGGTGATTCCCGGCGCGGGGCCAGCGCCCCACAACGATTCGCGGCATGGGTGGGCCTACGAGAAGCCACTCAACGATCCGGCGATCGCCGAGATCTGGTGCTACACCCCACGGTACGGATACCGCGTTGGCGAGACAATCGACTTCCACGTCCACTCGACGCGCACGGTGTTCGAGATCGAGATCTATCGGGAAGGGCCCACGCCGGAGGTGGTCTACCGGCAGGCCGGTATTTCGGCGACGGCGGCGACCACGCCTGCCAATCCCCACGTGGTGGGCTGCAGCTGGCCCGTGGCCTTGCAGGTGAAGGTCCCGAGTGAGTGGCGATCGGGCTTCTACGTCGTGATGGTCCGCGTCCACGATGAAGACGGAGGCATCTTCGAGCGGGAGCATTTCTTCGTGGTCAAGCCGACGACACCCGCGCGCGCGACCAGCATCGCTTTCGTGGTCTCGACCGCGACGATGAACGCCTACAACGACTGGGGTGGCGGCAACAGCTATCACGGCGAGGGGGGCACGCCCCGCTTCAAGAAGGCGTTTCCGCGCACCTCACTGCTCCGGCCCTGGTCCCGTGGCCTGATCAAACTGCCCGGCGGCGCTCCACGCGCCGTTTCAACCGCCGAACTGGCTCCCTTCGCGGTGCCCAGCCTGCCAGCCCACGCCTATGCGCACCATTACGGATTCGCCCGTGACTACGGCGATGCCAGCTGGGCCCTCTACGGCAAGCTCTTCATCGAATGGGCGGAGGCCGCGGGCTACACACTCGACTACTACACCCTGCACGATCTCCACGACGATCCCCATGCGCTCGAGCCCTATCGGCTCTCGATCGTGGTCGGACACGACGAGTATTCGAGCTGGCCGATGCGGCAGGCGATCGAGCACCAACTCGCGGTAGGGGGCAATCATGCCCGCTTTGCGGGCAACAACATCTGGCAGGTGCGCTACGAGGACGGCGGCACCACCTTCGTCAACCATAAGGATGAGACCACAGACCCTCTCCTCGGCACGGACCAGGACCGCTTCGTGAGCAACGCGTGGGACCTCCCCTGCGTCGGCTGGCCGCTCGCGCACACCTTCGGCCTCACCGGCTCCAACGTCATCCACGCGATGTACGGAGGGGCCGCGCCCCGGTCCAGCGGCGGATTCACAATCTACCGCCCGTGGCACTGGAGCCTCGAGGGGAGCGACCTGTACTTCGGCGACCTGATCGGCGGTCGGCCCGATTGCATCGCCGCGTACGAGATCGACGGCTGCGACTTCACCATGCGGGACGGCCTTCCCTATCCGACGGGTAAGGACGGAGCCCCGGCAAACCTCACGATCATCGCCATGGCCCCTGCGGTGCAGCACGAAGAGGATCACTTCAACGGCACCACCGCCACGACGATGAACTCCGTCGCCAACCCATCCATCAAGGGTGACGGAATGGGGCTGCCGCATTTGGAGGAGCATGAGGGAGCGCGGCACCCGAAATACGGAGCGGGCATGATCGCCAGCTACGACCGCGGTGTAGCGCCGGGCGATGGCACGATGTTCGTCGCCGGAGCCACCGACTGGGTGGTGGGCCTCCAGCGGCGGAACTGGTTCGTCGAGAAGATCACGCGTAACGTGCTCGACCGTCTCTCGGACTCCCGACCGCAGGCACCGGCGCCCCGTCGCGGTTAAGGAGCTTGCTCAGGGCTCCCTGCGACGGCCAGCAACTCGAATCTCGGCACCGTCCCCAAGGCACACGGCCGAGGTCACTTGCATGCGACCAAGGGGTGACCCGTACCGAGGGACGCCCTTTGCGCTCGAACGGCTCAGGATTTAGGAAGGGGGGCAGGACGGGGCCGGTGTTTCGCCTCGAAGGTTGGCAGGGACGGTACCGCGACTGGGAGGTGTCGAAGATCGTCTCGAAGATCGGCAAGGCGGCGGGCGTGTGCGCTTGGCTTGGGAATACGCCGAAAGTGGCGGAAAAGCACTATCTCCAAGTCACCGACGAAGACTTTCAGCGGGCGTTGTTGCGATGTGTTCCCGAGCAGCGCGCTGGATAGTGTCGGCTTACCTGACCATCAAAGAGCCACCCGACCGAGTTCCGAGAAGACCGGTCGGGTGGTTTTGTTTTTGCTGCTGGTCGCCGCGCCTACCCGAGAGCGTTCTTTATCGCCTCGTCGTCCATGCCGTTGATGGTGATCACCTTGGATGCTGACGAGTGACCGCTCACGACGCTGACGGCATCAGTGGGTAGCCTGAGCTTTTCGGCGAGAAGTGATACCACCGCCTCATTGGTTCGCCCCTTCTCTGGCGGTGCCATCACCTTGATCTTCAAGGCTTCTCCAAGCCAGCCCACGATCCTGTCCCGTGATGACCCTGGAACCACCTTGACCTTAAGGCGGACAAACGGTTCGGGAGCCTTCGTCACGGTGCCTGCGATCCCGTATGTGTTCGCTTTTGAGGGCGACTCAAAAAGCGACTCAAAACCCGACTCACTCTCTGCCCGCAGGAGGTCGCAGGGCACCGCACCGACAAAACGGCATACCCATCAAAAGAGCAGGCCGCAGAACGACTTGCGTCATCCTGCGGCCTGATGCGATCTCTTGCGAAAAGTGGCGTAGCTCCCCGAGTAGGATTCGTCACAACCGCTGTTTTCTTTGTGAATAAACGGGGATCGGCAAGAAAGTGACTCAAAAAACGACTCACTCGGTAGAGTCGGGAAGTCCGCAGGGAGCTGCAGGAGGCCGCATGCTGGTGACGGTAGAATGTAGAGATGAAATTGCTGGCTGAGGAAACTGCCATGATCGCGTCCCGTGTAATCGATGAACTCAAGGAACGACTGTCGGCGGTCTACGGCGACCGCCTGTACGCGGTTGTCCTGTTCGGCTCCGAAGCTCGGGGAAATGCCGGGCCAGACAGCGACATCGACGTCTTGGCAGTTCTCGAGACTCTGGCCGGCGACTACGGTGAGGAATTGGAGCGGGGACTTGCGGCGGTGTATCCGATCGCCCTGCGGCTTGGCCGCCGCGTGAGCGTGAAACCGCTGGCACGAGAGGAGTATGATCGCGGCGATAGCCCATTGCTCCGCGAGGTGCGTCGCTCAGGCGTGGCGGCATGAACGAGTTCATCCGCAGTCAATGGGCAAAGTCCAAGCGTTCGCTTGCTGCGGCTGAGGTGATCTTCGAGACCGATCCGGACTCAGCAGCATCGAGGGCTTACTACGCTGCGTTTCATGGTGTGACCGCGGTCCTCGCAGGACGCGGCATGGAATTCACGAAGCACACGGCGGTGCGGGCGGCCCTGCATCGGGATCTCATCCAGTCTGGCGCGATCTCTGCGGATCTCGGTCGTGATTACGACTTCTTGCTCGATCTCCGCGAGACCGCCGATTATGGCGGAGTTGCCGAGGCATCCCTGGCGAGTGCGACAAAGGCGATCGAAAAGGCAAGGAAGATCCTGGCCTCGATCGAGCCACTTTTGCCCGATAGCGCCGCCTGAAAAACGGTGCTGCATTCGGCTCAGTGCGAGCCGGTGCGGCCCCCTGCATAAGAAGCTCCCCGAGTAGGATGCGTAACATCCGCCGTTATCTCCGAGAAAAGACATGGGTCGGCGACAAAGCGACTTAAAAAACGACTCACGTTCCAGTCCATAGGAGGACGCATGACCTCGCACCAGGCCCCCGGGCGGTGTTCGACAAAGGGCTGCGGCAGACGAACCCCCACCCCGGCATCTGCCCAGCAATCACGCCACGCGGAGCCGGGCTCCGAGACCGCAGCACGGTACACTCGAACGTCAATGACCATGCCCCCATCCACGTCCATGTTCGCCGGGGCGGGCCTCATCGATGACCACCTTGTCAGTCGGCGCGCATAACCGGCCAGTGATCGGCGCCTGATCCCGGCCGTCATCACGGTGCATCCCGACCCACAGATCCTCCAGCAGCGTTCCCGCTGGTCGCCCGCTGAACGAAGCCACCAGGTGATTAATTACGACATCCCGACGGCATGCATCCGATCAACGGATTTTAGCGAATCCACCGGGTAGTTTCCCTGCACCGGCACCATCGGCGGCGGCCGTAGGCGCACCATTGTGATGCGTTTGTCTCGAGGAGAGCCGGTATGAATCGCGGAAGCAAAGATCGATACGGAGGTTGGAGACGCCGGTGTGTCGGCCTTGTTTGCGGACTGGTCTGGATCTGCCTCCCGGCACAGTCCCACGCCATCTGTGGTCTCGATGCGGCAGCCTTCGATCAAGTCCGCGATGTCGACGACCTCGACGCCCGGCAGGCGTGGGCGCGGCAGGTTACGCGGCAGGGGGGCGCGTCGTGCGTCGTCTGCCATGTGGCCGACTATAGTCCCCGGAATCGGTACGGAACCGCGATCAACATGCTGGTGACCGGTTACGACCGGGAAAATTCCGCCCGCAAGCGCGAGGCGGGGCGGCGGGTCAACGACATTCCGGCCGATCCGTCGCTCCCCAACTCACCGACCTTCGGCGAACTAATCCGCCGCGGCCTGCCGCCTGCCGCCGATCTCGCGGCCAACCGTGCCGCGATCCAAAACCTCCCGGCCGATCCGCCCCAGGAGGTCACGGTCGAGCAGGCCCGCGAACTGGTGTGGCAGGCGGAGGAGAAATCGGATTATGCGATCCTCCAGCTCAGCCGGACGCCCGACGTGAGCCCGGAAGTCGCGGCCGTGCTTGCCGGGTTTCGGGGCGAGATGTTGATCCTGGGGCTGCGGTCGCTTTCGCCGGAGGTCGCCCAGGCGCTCGGAAATAGCCGGGCGGCCACGGTCTGGCTGCACTCGGTCACGGCGGTCACTCCCGAGGCGGCCGCGGCCATCGCGGAGGTGCCGGGCCATCTGGTGCTCTCCGGCCTGGTGGAACTCGAGTCGGTGCCGCTGGCGCGGAAACTGGCCGGGCGACCGGCGGCGTTGTCGCTCCCCTACCTGAAAAAGATCGGGCCCGAGGTCGCCGCGGCGCTGGCGGAGGCCCCCCGCGGCCTGACACTGGCCGCCCTGGCCGATGTGCCGGTGGAGGTTCAGGAGGCGCTCGCCAAGACCGCCACATCCCTCTCGTTGCCGAGCCTTAAGTCGTTGGACTCGCTGCCGCTCACCAGGAAACTCGCCGCCGGCTATGCATCGTCGGTCCTGCTACCGGGCATCCGGGCGCTGTCCGTGGAACAGGCGGAGGTGATCGCCGCGGTGGATCGTGTTTTCTTCCTGGGAGGCACCTTCCTGCCGCTGTCCGTGATGTCCGAGGAAGTCGCGACCGTGTTCGCGAAGCGTCCGGCGGCGGGCCGGCTGGCGCTCGGGGCTGGGTCGATCGCCGATCCGGCCTTCAAGATCCTGGTCGAGTCTCCCGTGCGCATCGAGTTGCTGGACACGGCCTCATTCAGTGCCGAACAGGTGCGGATCATGGCCGCGGCGGTGGATCGCGTTCCGGGCGGCCCAGCCGGGACGCGCTCGAAATTCAACGTGCCGATGGTGACGACGCTCGACTCCGCCCTGCTGGCCGAGACGCTGCTGCGATCCTCGGACGGTCTTTTCGGGGTGACGAGCATCTCGCCCGCGGTGGCCGAGGCGCTGGGCCGCAATCCGGAAGCGGCGGCCGGCAAGCCGAACGCCGGGCTGAACTTTCCCAGCCTCGAGGAACTCAGCCCCGAGACGGCCCGGCTGCTCATGAACCGGCGTTGGAACGGGATCTCGCTGCCGGCGCTACGGGATGCGAAGCCGGAGACCGTCCGCAGCCTCGTGTGTCAGGCTTCGTGTGTGACGTTGGGCCTCACGGCCATCACGCCCGAAGTGGCTGCCGCGTTCGGCGAAATGGCCAGCGATACCTTCAATTTGGGAGGCGGTACCCTTGCGTTTCCCTGCCTGTCCGAACTTTCCCCGGAGGCCGCCCGGGTGCTGGTGGCGGCGCTGAACCGCGGAAAGGAGGTGCCGACGTGGGGCGGTCTCGACCGGACGCCGCAATTATTCATCGGCGGACGTGGTCTGGCGGGCATAGCTCCGCCGTTGACCCCGGCACTGGCTCGTGAACTGGCGCAGTATCGGGGCCGGCTCTCGATCGCCGGCCTGCGGGGGGAGCTTTCGCCGGAGGCGGCCGCCGCGTTGCAGGCGTATCGCGGCCCGTTCATCGATCTCTCCGGCCCCGCGATCGACAGGCCGTCGCCCGAAACGGCGGCGGAACTGGCCAAGATCCCCGTGAAGCTCGACCTGCCGCTCCGGGTGCTCGACTCGGTGCCGCTGGCCGAGAAGCTCGCCGGTCAAAGCAGTATGTCGCTCAACGACCTGACCGTGCTCTCCGACGAAGCGGCCAAGGCACTGGCGAGGCACGAGCGTGACCTGTCCCTGAACGGCCTGACCACGCTCTCTGCCGAAGCCGCACAGGCGCTGGCGCGGCACCAGGCCCTTGGCCTGCGGCTCAACGGCCTGACCACGCTCTCCGAAGAGGCGGCCAAGGCATTGGCGCAGTACAAGGGCTTCCTGTCGCTGAACGGCCTGACCAAGCTGCCTGATGACGCGGCCGAGGCATTGGCGCAGCACAAGGGCAGCCTGGTCCTCAACGGCCTGACCACGTTGTCTGCTGACGCGGCCCAGGCCTTGGGGCAGCATCAGGGCGATTTGTCCCTCGCCGGCCTGACCAGGCTCTCGGCCGAGGCGACCAAAGCACTCGCTGCCGCCGATAAGTGGTCCGGCTTTCTTCCTCGGGTCGCCGCGCTCGACTCCCCGGATGCGGTCGCCGTCGCCGAAGCCCTCGCCACGAAGAAAGGCCCGCTGAATCTCCCCAGCCTCAGGAAAATCTCTCCCAAGACGCTCACGGCCCTGATCCAGAAGGGAGACGTCGAAATCCCGCTCATCGAGACGCTCGAACTGATCCCCGAGCCGGACGGTAGCGGCACCGACGACTTCGTGATCCCCGAGGGCTTCCGGCAGCGGCGGAAGCGGTGACTGGACCGCGCCGCCGTTGCTCTGAATCGCCGGCTCAAGGTGGAGTTGCGTTGACCGTTCGTCGGTCTGGCTCTGTCAGCGGAAAAGCTCCCCGAGTAGGAACAGTTCGAATCGCTGTTTTCTGGGGGAATGCCGTAAAACCGGCTCGAACGTGACGTAAAAAGCGACGTAAGCCCGAAGTACGCCGGGACGGGCACCGCCCGGCAGGGAGCACGCTGGGGCTCGAAACCGCTTCCGTCACGAGTTGCCCGTGATCGACATCCACAGCCTCTGACCCCTCCGGACGCGAGGCATTACCGAAGCCGCCATGGGGGCGGTCGGGAGAGACTCTACGCCGACGCCAGAAAACCGCCACCAAAGGGAGGAAGGCAAGCGTTCCGGAAACCGCCCCCGGGAGCCCGAACGGCTTTCCAGCCGACGCGAGAGTCGCTCGCCAGCCGGGAAATCGTTGCGGAGGTGCCGTTGACCGGGCTATCCTTCTATCCCTTGTGAAAGGCTCGGCAATCTATCGGAAGGTATCATACTGATCCGTTCTCGAGGATCAGGCAGTGCGTTTCAACCGGCGATTTCCTCTACTCTCAGGCCAGACGTTCTGGATCGCCCACGCCTGTTTTTGGCTGACCGCGTTCGCTGGCGCGATGATCGTGATCCGGGCGTTCAAGCCGGCCCTGCCGGACGCAGCGTGGTTCGTCGGCATGCGGGTGGTGGCGGCCTGCCTGATCACGGCAGCCGTGCGGATGGCCGCCAAGAGCTCGCCGCTGCTCGAGCGGTTGGGGATTTCCAAGATCGGGCTGACGGTGGGGGGGCCGCTGGCCGGCGCGGTCGTGATGACCCTCGCGTTCATGGTCTACGGCACGCTCTCGGGAGGCTCTCCGCTGACGATCGACATCTCCGCCGGCGCTCCCAACCGGCTCGGCCTCGCCGCCCGGTTTCTCCTCGATGTGATCCTGCTCGGCACATGGTCGGCGGCCTACTTCGGCTCCCACCTGCTCCGCGACCAGCGGGCAGCGGAACTGCGCGCCTTCGAGGCCGAAGCCCTCGCCGCCCGCAACGAGCTCAACCACCTGCAGGCCCAGATCAGCCCGCACTTTCTCTTCAATTCGCTGAACACGATCCTCGCCTGCAAGCAATCGCCCGACGACATCGAGGTGATCACGCAGTCGCTGGCGAAGTACCTGCGGTTCATCCTCCGCCCCGTCGCCACGCTCGAGCCGCTAGGCCGGGAGATGGACGCCCTCGAGGATTACCTCACGATCCAATCGTTCCGGTTCGGCGACCAACTCTCCTGCCGGATCGACTGCGACACCGACATCCGCCGCATTCCGGTGCTGCCCGCCATGATCCAGCCGCTCGTGGAAAACGCGCTCAAGTACGGACGCCACGCCGACGATCAGCCGCTGGAGGTGACAGTGCGTGCCCGCCGCGATCACGACAAGCTCTTCATCGAGGTCGCCAACACGGGCCACTGGGTGCCCGCAGACCAGGCCCAGTCGACCAACACGGGCCTCCACACGCTCCGCCGCAGGCTGCTCATCCATGGCGGCCCTGAAGCCACCGTCACCATGTCGGAACACGACGGCTGGGTGCAGGTCGTCATCCAGATTCCCCTTACGGCGGAGTATGCTCTCCCCTCCGTCGCGCCGGAGCCCACGGAGATTGCCGGATGATCACTGCCCTGCTCGTCGACGACGAACCCAAGGCGATCGACCGCCTCTCCGAGATGCTCGAAGCGGTCGAATCGATCGACGTGATCGGCCGTGCGAGCAGCGTCGACGAAGCCGAGAGATTTCTCCGGGGCAGGGCTCCGGACGTCGTGTTTCTCGACATCACGATGCCTGGCCGGCTCGGTGTCGACCTCCTCGGCAGCATCCCCCAGGGTACGGCGGTGGTCTTCGTGACGGCCCGTGAGGGCTACGCGGTCGAGGCGTTCCGATCCGGAGCCGTCGACTACGTGCTCAAGCCGTTCGACCACGACCGCCTCGCGATCACGGTGGAGCGGCTTGAAAAGCGGTTCGCCGCCAACGAGGGCCGGGGCACGGGCGAGCCGGCTGCGGCAGACCTCGGCGGCGACCGGACCAAAGCCCGGGAAATCTCCGGCGACGAGGGGCAGGCGGTGCGGCTCGCGAGCGGCCGCGGCGCCGGTTTCGTCGTGGTGCCCTACGCCACCATTGCTTGGATCGAGGCCGTGCAAAACTACACGCGGGTCCAGATCATCGGGGAACAGCTGACGGTGGTGCGCCGCACGATGCAGGAGTGGGAGGCGATATTGCCCCCGGCGTTCGCGCGGATCAGCCGCTCGCTGATCGTGCAGGTTCCGATGATCCGCTCCACGCAGTGGCAGTCGCGCGACCAGATGCTCGTCTTCTTCGCCGGGCTCGACGAGCCGCTACCGATCGGCCGCACGCCGATGGCCCGTCTCAAGGATCTCTTGCGGCTCTCCTGAGGCGTTCCAGCCTTCGGCCGCCGCCTCGGGATGGAGCCGCAGTCGTGATCGCACGTCGTCATCACCCGCCGATGCAGAGCAGGCGGAGAGGAGCAGGCCCTTGATGGCGACCTGCTCCCCTTGCGTTGGAATCACGTTGGCGGGTTGGTGTCAGACCTGCTTGCGACGGCGGAACACGACATAGCCGCCACAGGCCAGACCGGCGAGGGCCATGGCCCACGTTGAAGGCTCGGGCACCGCGACGAAGTTGAGCATCACGTCCTGCCCGGCGAGCGAGGTCGTGAAGGAGCCTCGCGCCGTGGGCGAGAGCGAGTTGCCCTGCGAGTCGAGGAGTGAGCCGCCGAGGGCGAGGTTCGACAGGTTGCTGGTCGTACCGCCCGAGAGGTCGTAGACCATCCAGGAACGGTTGACGTTCCAGAACGCATTCGTCCAGTCGACCGAACTGCCCGCGCCGTTGAACGAGAGGGCGAGCGTCGTCGAACCCGAGAACGTGAGGTTGCCCGCGGGGAGGATGATCTGGTCGTAGTTCGAGCCGGCGCCGCCCGTCGTATTGGCGTTCAGCTCCCAGTTCACGACCGCGCCAGCCTCGTAGGTGAGGTTGCCGCTGAAGGTCTGGGCTCCCGGGGAGTTGCCCGGGGAGTGGGTGCCGATGATCGTGGCGTTGCCACCCACCGTGCCCGTGCCGCTCAGGCTCGCGACCAATGCCACATTCAGGCCGCCTGCGATCGAGCCGTTGAGCGCGAGTTCGCCGTCGCTGACGTTCGTGGCGCCCGAAAACGTGTTCGCCCCGGCGAGTTGCAGGGTACCCCCGCCGACCTTCGAGAAGCCGCCCGAACCGGAGATGCCGCCGGAGTAGGTCGTGCTCTGGCCGTTGCCGCCGGCCGTGAGCGTGCTCGAGCCGAGGGCTACGTCCAACGAGCCGGCGAGCGAGCCGATCGTCTCGTTGCCGCCGAGCGCGAACACGGCGCCGGCGGTGCCGGTGACCGCCGACGAGTCGGAGAGCAGGTTCGCCGCCGCGAGCGAGAGCCGTCCAGCGCTCACCGTCGTCGTTCCCGTGTAGCTGCTCGCAGCCGAGAGCGTAAACGTGCCGCTGCCCACCTTCGTGAAGCCGCCGCTGCCCGTGATCGAGCCGGCGTAGGACGTCGAGTTGGCGTTGCCCGCCGTAAGCGTGGCGCCGGAGGCGATATCGATCGTGCCGCCGGATCCGGCGAGCGAGGCCACGGTGTCGCTGCCGCCGATCGAGAGGCGGCCGGTGTTGACTGTCAGCGAGGCCGTGTCGGCGAGCGTGTTGGCCGAGGTCGTGGCGACCGTGCCCCCTCCGACGACGATCGCCGTCGAGGCGAGCGTGACGCCGTTCGCCGCCGTGAAGGCACCCGAGTTGACGGTCGTCGTGCCGGCCCATAACTGGCTGGCGTTCACCTGCACCGCCGTGTTGCGACCGCCGGCGACGGTGAAGTCGACGTTGGCCTGCGTGGCGTTGGGACCGAGGGCGGTGTTTAGCGTGAGATTCGTGGTGGTGCCCGTGTCGCTTCCGTAGACCACGTAATCCTTGCTGTTGTCGTTGTAGATGGGCCCGCTCAGGATCAGACTGCCCTTGACGGGGTTGAGTTGGATGTCAGAGGCGCCGTCCGAACCGCCCGACAGGTCCATGTTCACAGTCTGGGTGAACGAGCTGTTGTTCTCGATCCGCGTCTTGAAGCCGATGCCGCCGCCGTTGCTTTGCGAAAGCGTACGGGACACGGTGAACGACGAGTCCCAGAAGATGTCGTTTACCTGCCGCCAATCACCCCAGTTGTAGTTCAGCCCGGTGACGTTCGAGTTTTGGTTTTGGCTGAACCTGAGGCTGTTGCCATAGCCCCACGAGGGCAGCGTGTTGCCCTGCCAGTTGCCGGAGTTGCTGAAGTTGCTGGTGTTTGCACCATCGTTCCCGACCCACACCAGGTCGGCCGCCGCGGCAAACGGCGGCAGCGCTACGATCAACGCGAGCAAGCTCACAGCTTTGAGGGTGAGCATCGGCATTAGGCGAGCGAGCGAGCGGACTGCGAAGGAGTGGTTTTTCATGGCACTGCTGTGGGGGGGGCACCCCGATGGGGGCCCCTTGAAAATAATCCGTTTCCGCCAGAAATCAACGATCCGGCCGAAAAAGTGACGAATCGGGATTGGGTAGGGACGAATCGGGCGCGCCCCTGGGACGAATCGGGATTGGGTAGGGACGAATCGGCCGCGCGTCAGGCGACGCGCCGAGGTGCGCCAGGCTCTGCCGGATCGGAGCCGGCGTTGAGCCGGAAGATCAGCAGCGGCACCTCCATCACCTTCTCATGGTGGAAGGCATGTCCATACAAGCCCTCCTCGCCGAGGCACTCACCATGGTCCGCGGTGACCACCACCGTCGTCGGGCGTGCGCGCGCCGCGAAGCAGGCCAGCAGGTCGGCCCCTTGCTCAGCCAGCTCATCGCGTCGCCTCCGCGCTGAGCACGGACGGCGGCGACCCGGCACTGGAGCGCCGTGCTCTCCACCCGCACGCCGTCGGCCGTCAACTGCGTGCCTGCCCGAGCGAGAAACGACTCGGGACGCCGGAGGTGCTCGATCACCTCGAAGCAGGTGATCACCCGCCATCCGCCGTCGACGCTCCGCAGCTCCTCGCAGTCGTCGACGGTGAAGGCGATCCCTGCGGCGGCGAATCGTCGGGCCGCCTCCTGTCTCTCCCGCCCGGGGCCCGCCGAACGACTGGGCAGAGCTCGTGCAGGTCACCTTCAAAAACGACGAGAGGCAGAAGGTTTTGCAACCCCCTGCCTCCTGGTGCCACTCTAGACATGAGTGGCGTAGCTCCCCGAGTAGGATCACGCACGACTGCGTTTTCCTGCTGGAAACCGGGGAATGGCGTAGGAAGGCGACGCGGAATCCGACGCAGTGGGGACTTCGCAGGGAGCCGCATGGGGCCGCAGGCTTGTGGCGGTAGAATGAAACTCACAACTGCTGTCCAAGGAAAATCCCGTGATCGCGTCCCGTGTGCTCGACGAACTCAAGGAACGGCTGTCGGCAGCCTACGGCGAACGCCTGCACGCGGTTGTCCTCTTCGGCTCCGAAGCCCGCGGGGATGCAAGACCGGATAGCGACATCGACGTCCTCGTCGTTCTCGAGACTCTGACCGGTGACTACGGCGAAGAACTAGAGCGGGGACTTGCGGCGCGAGAAGCTGTTTCGGAAGCGAGGGCGTTGTATGAGGATGGCGAAGCGTTCGGTATGCCCGGTTGCCTGTGCGCTGGATCTCCTGGGTGACAAGTGGACGCTGCTCGTCGTGCGGGACATGGCCTGTGGCAAGACGCTCTTCAAGGAGTTCTCCGCATCCCCTGAGCGGATCGCCTCGAACATCCTGTCCGATCGGCTGCAACGCCTCGTCCGCTCTGGATTGGCCGAGTCTTTCAGCCCAACGCCAGCGACTGGCTGGAACGGCTATCGCCTGACCCCAAAGGGCAAGTCACTGCTGCCCATCCTCGGAGTGCTCCGAGACTGGGGCCTTGGGCACATCAAGGGCACCGAGGCCCGGATGAAGCCCGTCATCTGGTGATGCCAAGGTCAAAAAAACCTAACCTCTCGGATGGATCCAGAAATGTGGAGAACATCAAGAGAGACGAAACCCATGCAGAGACTCATCTCGGTCGCCCTCGCCGCTGTGCTCATGCACGCTGGGTCGGCCTCCGCGCAGGTCGCCCGCTTCGAGGCCTTGAGCAATCTTCCGTTCGCGGAGAACCGGCCCACAGCGGAGAGCGCACAGACCCTGCGCGACGAGCTGCTGTTCCAGCGGGCGACGCAGACGTATCTCTGGGCCCTGCCGTTGATCAACACACTCGGGATGAAGGTCGGCTCGGAAAAGGTCTTCGGCGCCGGTTACAACGTCCTGCCGGTCTGGAAGAAACGCCTCGACTCGAAGACCCGGATAACGACCCCCAATTCCGATGTCATCTATGCCATGGGCTACGTCGACCTCGGCAAAGATGGCCCGCTGGTGTTCGAGGCTCCGCCCAACCTGCAGGGCATCCTGCTTGATGCCTGGCAGCGGCCCATTCCGGTGGATGGCGGCAGGTTCTTCGGGGACGTCGGCCTGCCGGGCCCCGACGGCGGCAAGGGCGGGAAGTTTCTGCTGCTACCGCCCGGCTACGAAGGAGCGGTGCCGGACGATTGTTTCGTCTACCGCTCGCCGACCAACAATGTGTTCGTTTTCCTGCGCGCGTTCTATCAAGATCCGAAAAATCTGACACCGGCCGTTGCGCTCATCGAACAGTCCAAAATCTATCCGCTCAACGGCCGGGAAACCGCGCGGCCGATGCAGTTTCCCGATGCCTCCGGTGTGCCGGTCAACATGCTGCCGATCAGCGACGGCAGCGCCTTCGATGCGCTCAAGAAACTGGTGGAGAGCGAGGGCACTGCTCTTGCCGACTCCGATTCGCTCGGCATGCTGGCATCGATCGGCATCGCCAAGGGCCGGCCCTTCGAGCCCGACGCCAAGACACGGGCGATCCTCGATCACGCCGCGCGGACGGCCTACAAGATGAGCCGCGTCATCGGCTTCGAGGAGGTGATCGCCGGCCGGTCCCTGCGGATCTATCCCGATCGCCGGTGGATCAACCCCATGGCCGACGCGACCCCCGAGAATGTCGGGGGGCCTTTCGACCTCGGCTGGCGCAGGGTGGCCGGTGGCTATCTCGATCTCGACGCCCGGATCTGGTTTTTCACCAACTACTATTCGGTCAGTCCGGGCATGCTGTCGCAGACGCCCGGCCGGGGCGCCAAATACATGATCGTCTTTGTCGACAGCGAGGGCGCAAACCTCTCGGGCGGCAGCAGCTACCGGCTCCATCTGCCGCCTGACATCCCAGCCGCCAACTTCTGGTCGGTGACGCTGTACGAGGCCGAAAACGGCTCGGGACTCGCCAACGGCCAGCCGTTCCCGTCGCTCGGTTCGCGCGACACGCCGACGCAGAACGCCGACGGCAGCACGGACCTCTATCTGGGCCCCGAGACGCCCGCAGGCAAGGAGCGGAACTGGCTCGCGACGGTGCCTGGCAAGGGATATTTCGCCGTCCTTCGGCTCTACGGGCCGACTGAAGCTGCCATCGACAAGCGTTGGAAACCCGGCGACATCGAGAAGGTGCCCTGACCATGACACGACTTGCATCCCGGCTCGGCCCGCTCGAACTGGAGAATGGCTATCCCACCGATGCCACCGTCGTGAAGATCTTCGACGACATCGATTACCAGAGGGCGTGCCAGGCCTACCTCTGGGCCTTGCCGCTCATGGCGATGCAGCAATGGCAGAGCGAGCACCTCGCCAGGTTCGGCGCCGGAAAGCTCGACTATGTCGACTACATCACCTTCCAGGACAAGCTCGGCCTCCTCACGGCAAATGCCACGACGCCGTACATCATGGCGTTCCCCAACCTGCAGGAAACCGGTCCGCTGGTGTTCGAGGTTCCCGCCGGCCCCACGGCGGGCGGCTTCACCGATTTCTGGCAGCGGCCCATCACCGATTCGGGCCAAACCGGCCCCGACAAGGGCGCCGGCGGCCGGTATCTGATCCTCGGCCCCGACGACCCGGAACTGAAGCCGGAAGGGTATTACGTCTTCCGTTCGCCCACGGTGAACGTCTGGTCTGCCCACCGCGCGCTCGACCCCGATCCAGCCAAAGCCAAGCAGCTTATCGAGGGGTTGAAGATCTATCCCTTCAGCCAGCGTGAAAACCCCGCCCCAACCCGTCACGTTTCGCCGGCTGGTCGCCCGTGGAGCGGCGAACAACCGCGTGGCCTCGCCTACTGGGAAGGCCTGTCGAAGATCATCCAGGAAGAACCCGTCCATGAGCGCGACAGGATCATGATGGGGATGCTGCAGCCCTTGGGAATCGAGAAGGGCAAGCCGTTCACGCCGACTGAACGGCAGAAGGAAATCCTCATCGACGCCGCGCAGACGGGGGAGGTGATGGCCCGGGCGATCGCCTATCGAAAGCGGTTCGAAGGCGCGAAAGTCTGGCCGGGCAGGAACTGGGAGCTGTCGCTGTTGCTTGCCGAGACCAATCAGGAAGCGCCGCACCATACGCAGTTGGATGAGCGCACGAGTTGGTTTTACGAAGCGGTCGGTGTCTCCGTGGGCATGATGGGCCGCGCCGTCGGAGTCGGGCAGGTCTACCTCGAGGCCGCGAAGGACAGCCAGGGCCACTGGCTCGATGGTGCCAAGACCTATCGCCTCACGGTCCCGAAGGACGTTCCCGTAACGCAATTCTGGTCTGTCACCGTGTACGACAACGAGACCCGCTGCTTCGTGAAGTCGGGCGTTTCGCCGGATCGTTCATCGCGAGACGCCATCGTTACGAACGCCGACGGCTCCGTGGACCTCACGTTCGGCCCCGCGGTTCCCGCCGGCACGCCGGAGAGCAACTGGATCAAGACGCTCCCGGGCAAAGGCTGGTTCAGCTACTTCCGCCTCTACGGCCCGACCCAGACCTACTTCGACCGCTCCTGGGTGCTTTCGGACATCGAGGTGATCGAGTAGTCCGGAATGGCCGCGGCGGGCTCGTAGGGCCACTTTCAAAAAGAGCCAAAGCTCCCCGAGTAGGATTCGTAACAACCGCCGCTTTCTTCGCGAAAAACTGGGTGTCGGTAAGAAAGCGACTCAAAAAACGACTCACTCCCCAATCCGCATGATCCCGCAGGAGGTCGCACCGGGCCCCCGAGCGGTGTTCGGCAAAGGGCCGCGGCAGCGAACCCGCCTGCCCGGCACCCGCTGAGCAATCAGGCCACGGCGGGGAGGGCCTCCGAAACCGCGGTCATGTACACTTGAATGATGCCGAAGATTTTCGAACAAGATGGCTATTCGTTTTTCTTCTACAGCAATGACCATGCCCCCATCCACGTCCATGTTCGCAGGGGCGGGGGCGAAGCGGTGTTCGTTGTCGAACCGGAAGTAGAACTGCGTGAATCAGTCGGGTTCAATGTAAGAGAACTTTCGCGAGCGGAGGACCTCATCGATGACCACCTCGAACTCATCAAACAAAAATGGGCCGAGCACCTTGGCTGACCGTGCCCTGAAGGCATGGCATGAGCGAGGAATGATCTTTATCAGGTTCGCCAGCGGCCATGAGGTGAGTTTTCCCACCAAGGGCAACCCGCGGCTGGAATCCGCTGCCGAGGAAGATGTGGGCCGTATCGAAATCTCTCCATTTGGGCTGCACTGGCCGACGCTCGACGAAGACCTGTCGTTCACGGGAATCTTGGAGGGGCGTTGCGGTCAACGGTGACCGTGCGGTTCATGTGAGGCAGCAGACTTTGGGTCCGCGCAGCCAGCCATAAGTGTTACGCGGTTCCGTAGAAACACGAGTGAGCGAGAGACACACTGCACGAAATGCTCTCGTGGCTTGCGGATCGCGGGCTTGATGGGCCTCCGCATCAACAAAATGGCTTCCCCATCAAAAGACCAAGCCGCAGAACGACTTGCGTCACTCTGCGGCTCCGTGCGATCTCGTGCGGCCACTTTCAAAAAGAGCCAAAACTCCCCGAGTAGGATTGCGCACAATCGCGTTTTCCCGCCAGAAAAACAGGGCTTGCCGAGTCAAAGCGACGCAGAATCCGACGCAGCGTGAACTTCGCACGGAGCCGCAGGAGGTCACACGCGGGTGGCGGTAGAATGAGTTCATCATCTGATCGTCAGGGAAACTGCCGTGAGAGCGTCCCGGATACTCGCTGAACTCAAGGAACGGCTTTCGGAGGCCTACGGCGAACGGCTGCACGCGGTTGTCCTCTTCGGTTCTGAAGCCCGAGGAGATGCCAGGCCGGATAGCGACATCGACGTCGTGGCCGTTCTCGATAAATTGGCCGGCGACTACGGCGATGAACTGGAGAGAGGACTAGCAGCGGTGTATCCGGTTGCCCTACGAATCGGTCGTCGCGTCAGCGTGAAACCCCTGGCACGCGATGAGTATGAACAGGGCGACAGCCCGCTGCTTCGCGAGGTGCGTCGCTCGGGTGTTGCGGCATGAAGGAGTTCATCCGCAGTCAATGGATGAAGGCGATGCGTTCGCTTGCTGCCGCCGAGGCAACTCTCGACACCGACCCAGACTCAGCGGCATCACGAGCGTACTATGCCGCGTTTCACGGGGTAACCGCAACGCTCGCGGGGCGAGGCATGGAATTCACGAAGCACACGGCGGTGCGGGCGGCCCTCCATCGGGATCTCATTCAGTCCGGTGCGCTCTCTGCGCATCTCGGTCGTGATTACGACTTCCTGCTCGATCTTCGCGAGACCGCCGACTACGGCGGCGTCGCCGAGGCGTCCCTCGCGAGTGCGACGAAGGCGATCGAGAAGGCGCGGGCGATCCTGGCCGCGCTCCAGCCTCTGTTGCCGGATGGCGCTGTCTGAAAGATGCCGCCTGGTGCGGCCCTAGGCGAGCGGGTGCGGCACGCTGCGAAGAAAGCTCCCCGAGTAGGAACAGTGCGAATCGTTGTTTTCGCGGAGAATACGGCAAAGCCGGCTTGGACGTGACGTAAAAAGCGACGTAGGCCCGGAGTGCGCAGGGAACGGCACTACCCGGCAGGGAGCACCTTGGGGCTCGGTACCGCCTACGTCACGGGAACCTAGTCAGCGCGTGTACTCATCCAGAAGAACCCCTATCCGATGGGCCGAGGACGATGCGTTTTCGGGAATCGCCAGCCCGTGGGCCGGCAACGACCGCGTCGTCCCGGGCTATTCCCGGGCTATCATGAGCGATATGCCACCCCTGGAATACTTTCCCGTCATCGACGTCGGCCCGCTCATGAAGGGGCTCGTGATCGGCGGCCTGGGCATCTTCCACGTCTTTCTCGCCCAGTTCGCCATCGGCGGGGGCATGCTGCTCTGCTACCTGCAGTGGCTCCACATGCGGGGTGCTTGCCGGCTGGCCCGCCGATTCGCCGACGACTACTTCAAGGTGCTCGTGCTCGTGAGCTTCGTGCTCGGCGCCGTTACGGGCGTGGCGATGTGGTTTACGAGCATTCAGGTCAGCCCCCGCACGATCGCCACGATGGTGCGGGAGTTCCACTGGGTGTGGGCCACCGAGTGGACGTTCTTCTGCCTGGAGGTCGTGGCCGGGTATCTCTTCTACCGCTACGGGCCGCGGCTCACCGACCCGGCGCGGCTGCAGCTGCTCCTGCTCTACTCGGGCGCCTCGTGGATGAGCCTGTTCTGGATCAACGGGATCCTGTCCTGGCAGCTGACCCCCGGCGGCTGGCTGGAATCGCACGACGTGTGGGCCGGGTTTTTCAATCCTGGATTCCTGCCCTCGCTCATTTTTCGCACGATCTCCGCGGCGGCGATCGCGGCGCTGGCAGCCTGCGTGCTCGTCAACGCGGTGGGGGGGTTTTCCCGCGAGGAGCGGCACGAGCTGGTGGCCGTGTGTGCCCGGCCGCTGGTCGCCATGCTGGCGATGCCGTTGGTGGGGGCCTGGTATCTGGCGACCATGCCCGCCGACAGCCGCGGCTGGACGACGGGCGGCAGCGTGCCGATGACGCTGTTTCTCACGATGGCCGTGGGTAGTTCGACGCTTGTCGGCCTGTACGCGGTCGTGGCCATCCTGCGCCAGCGGTTGTGCGTCAACGGCGCCACCGCCACGCTGCTGCTGGCCCTGGCGTTCGCCGCCACGGCCGGGGGCGAGTTCGTGCGCGAAGGCGTGCGGAAGCCGTTCACGATTCGTGAGTATCTCTACTCCAACTCGATCGCCCGCGACGGGATCGGGCAGCTCCGGCAGAGGGGCTGTGCCACCGACGACCCCTATCCGCTGCGGGATGCGGCGGCGTATCCCAACGCCCAGCTCGCCCTCGGCGCGAAGGTGTTTCGGGTCCAGTGCTCCGTGTGCCATACGCTCGAGGGCATGAACGCCGTGTGCGAGCTGGCGGCGACCTGGTCGATCGACCAGCGGCGGCTCAACATCGCGCAGCTCCAGCGGACGAAGCCCTTCATGCCGCCCTTCGCCGGCACGCCGGCGGAGGTCGAGGCGGTCGTGCAACTGATCGGCTGGATCCGGGCCGGCAGGCCTCCGGACTGGGAGGAGGCGCACGATGCCGCGGTGCTCGCGCAGATCGGTCGCTGGCTCGACGAGGCGGGCACGGGCCCTGGTGACGCGCGACTTGCCGCAACGGGGCCACTGCGATGAACGCGGCCCTTCCCTTCGGCCTGCCCGGTGCCACCGCCTTCTATCTCGCGCTCTACCTGGCGACCTTCGTGGTGCACATGGTGTTCATGCACTACGTGCTGGCCGGAGCGACGTATCTCGCCTGCGGGCGGTTGCTGGGAAAAGCCCGCTGTGCGGCCTGTGAGTGGCAGGGGATCCTGCTCGACTGGCTGCCGTTTGCCACGGGGCTGGCCATCACGGCCGGAGTGGCACCGCTGTTGTTCGTCCAGATGCTCTACGGCCGGGAGTTCGCCACGGCCAATCTGCTGCTTTCGCATCGCTGGATGGCGATCCTGCCGGTGCTGATTGTCTGCTTCTACCTGCTCTACCTGCAAAAATCGGCCTGGATCAGCAGGCGCCAGTGGGTCTGGCGGCCGCTCGTCTCCGTCGCCGTTTGCGCAGGATTCCTGTTCATCGCCCTGAGCTGGACGGAGAATCACCTGCTCATGCTCGACCAGGCGGCGTGGCCGCGGCTGTATGAATCCGGAGGCCTGCGGTACGAATCCGCCGGCCTCCTGCCGCGGCTGGCCGCCTGGTTTTTCCTGGCATTTCCAAGCCTGGCGATCGAGCTGGCATGGCAGGGCAGGCTCACCGGCGTCGGCACCCACGCCGTCCCGCAGCCCACCGCGGCGGTGGCGGGGCTGTCGCCGGTGAGACGGCTGGCCCTGACGGCCGGTGCCGGGTTGGTCGGTTGCGTGACCGCTGCGGTGCTCTACTGGTCGACGCTTTCGGCTGCCGTCCGGGCCGCCGTGGCGGGGCCACTGGCCGGTCCGTGGCTGGCCATCCTCGGCGGGGCGGTGGCCGTGCAGGCAGCAGTCTGGTTCATTGCGGCGATCCGTGGCCGGCTGTCGTGGCCCCTGCTGGTCGCGGCGACCGCCGGCTGGATCGTCGGCCTCGTCGCCGTCGCGGTCGTTCGCGAAGCGATCCGCCTCACTGCCGTCGATCTTGCCGCGTCGGCCGCATCCCATGCCGCGGCGCTCCGGATCGGGGGATTGCCGGTATTCCTGGTGTTTGCGGTGCTCAACGCCGCAGCCATCATCTGGTGCATCTATCTCGTCCGCATGACGACACACTCGCCAATGAAGGACAAGGTCATCGATCGAGGCGGGTAGTCGGGACGAAGGCACCTCGCGACGAAACGCCGCGGAGCATGCGAACGTCCCGCACGGGATTCAGACCCTCCCGCGGAGCATGCCGTACCAGTAGAGCCGCGGCAGCACCTGTGTTTTCAGAAGCCACATGCTGTAGCGCTCCTTCGACTGGTCGATGGGAAACGATTCCTTCGGCTTGTTGTCGTAGTCGAACTCGGCGAGCACCATCCGGCCGTAGCCAGTGACCACCGGGCACGACGTGTAGCCGTCATAGGCCGCATCGCACGGCTTCCCCCCCATTGCAGCAAGCAGGTTATGCACGAGCACCGGCGCCTGCTTGCGGATCGCGGCGCCGGTCTTCGAGGTGGGCAGGCCCGCCGCGTCGCCCAGGGCGAAGACGTCGGGATAGGTCGGGTGTCGCAGCGTGAACTTGTCGGCCGCGCACCAGCCCTGCTCGTTGGCGAGCGGGCTGCGCTTGATCACGTCGGGGGCGCTCATCGGCGGTGTCACATGGATCATGTCGTAGGAGACGACGCTCCGCTCGTGGGTGTCGAGATGCTCGAGGACCGCCTCGTGGGCGTCGGGTCGCAGTTCGACGAGATTCTGGCGGAACCGGGCGTCGATGCCTTTGCGGGCCACGACCTGCTCGAGCGTCTTGCGATACTTCTCCACCGCGAAGATCGCCTTGGCCGGGGAGGCGAACACGATCTGCGTGCGGTCGCGCACCCCCTGGCGTCGAAACGCGTCATCGGCGAGATACATGATCTTTTGGGGCGCGCCGCCGCACTTCACGGCCGTGTTGGGCACGGTGAAGAGGGCCGTGCCTCCTTTGAAGCCGCGGATCGTCTCCCAGGTGTAGGCGACGTGCTCGAAGGAATAGTTGCTGCAGATGCCGCGGGTGCCGATGCCCCCGGCGAGGCCCGGGATCGCCGTCCAGTCGATCTGGATGCCCAAGGCGACGACGAGCCAATCGTAGGTGAGCCGTCGGCCCGAGGCCGTGGCGACCGCCTTCTGGTCGGGCAGGATCTCGGTCACGCGGTCCCGGATCCAGTCGACCCCGGCGGGGATGAAGTCGGCCTCCTGGCGGCGACTGGCCTCCGGCGGGAAAACGCCGGCCCCCACGAGCGTCCAGAGCGGCTGGTAGAAGTGGCTCTCGGAGGGCTCGACGATCCCGATGTCGAGGCGGGCGGCGGCCCTCCGCAGCCGGGCGGCCACGGTGATTCCGGCGGTGCCGCCCCCAAGAATAAGGACGCGATGGTGGTCAGGCATGGCTGTCGATGCTCCGTTGGGATACGTCGAGTATATATCGACTCATCGCGATATTTCCATTACTGTTGTGGCCCCGCTGGAAAAACTCATTGACACATCGGAATGTTCCGATATGATTCCCAGGCGCTGGGAGTTCCGGCGCGAGTTCAGGCCCCCCAGCCCGCCACCGTCAGAGCCGTGGTCATGGTCGACACGAAGCGCAAACCCGCCCGTCCGCCGAAGCTCACGAGCCTCGAAAACCTGGGCCAGGCGGCCGAATGCCTGAAGACCCTCGCCCATCCCCACCGGCTCCGCATCGTGCAGATGCTGCTCGGCGGCCGCTACACGGTGGGCGAATTGGCCGAGGCTTGCGAGATTCCGAGCCACATGGCTTCCGAGCACCTGCGGCTGATGCAGCGGTGCGGCTTCCTCGACGTGGAGAAGGAGGGGCGGTGTGTCTATTACACGATCGCCGAGCCCCACCTCGCCAGCATCATGGCCTGCATCGAGTCCCGCTTCGGCGGCCCGAAGTCCCAGCGAACCGGGGTGTCCACCTAGGCGTCGTGCCGCTACGGTCCCGCTGCCGGTTTCAAAACGTATCGTAATATCACGACACCGCGACTCAAGTGATTCGTTCCTGACCCCACGGAGGATGATTTCATGGTTGCCACGATTTCCCCGACGACGCTCGCCGATCTTCGCCGCAAGGGCGACAAGTTGACCCTCATCGACGTCCGCACGCCCGCCGAGTTCGGCGAGGTGCATGTCGATTTCGCCCACAACATCCCGCTCGACCGGCTCGATGCACAGGCCGTGACGTCGCTCGCAGGCAGTGGGCCCGTGTACTTCGTCTGCAAGTCGGGCACCCGCAGTCAGAAGGCCTGCGAAAAGCTGCTCGCCGCGGGCATCAAGGACGTGGTCAGTGTCGAAGGGGGCACGGCCGCCTGCGAGGCTGCCGGGGTGCCGGTCGTCCGCGGCCGCAAGGTGATGTCGCTCGAACGGCAGGTGCGGATCGCCGCCGGCGCGCTCGTCGCCGTCGGTGCGGCGCTGGCCGCCTTCGGCCCGGAATCGCCGGTCAACTGGCAGGCGATCGGCGCGGGCTTGGCCGGCTTCGTGGGCTGCGGCCTCGTGTTCGCCGGGATCACCGATACCTGCGGCATGGCGATGCTGATCGCCCGTATGCCGTGGAACCAGGCGTCGGGTGGGGCCTGCCGTACGGCCACGACCTGTTCCCGCGCCATCCTGCTCGGGCTCGTGCTCGGAGCGGCGTCCGGCACTGCGGTCGCCGAGCACACGAAGGACTCGCTCGACGTCGTGAAGCAGGCCGTGCGCGAGCAGAAAGCGGTGATCATCGACGTGCGCGAGCCGGATGAGTGGCAGCAGGGACATCTGGCCGGGGCCGGCCTGCTTCCGTTGAGCGTGCTCGAGCGCGGCGTGCCCCCGCAGGAACTCGCGAAGACCCTGCCCAAGGACAAGGTCATCTACTGCTACTGCCTCGCGGGCGGCCGCTGCGCCGAGGCCGCCGCGATCCTCAAGCCGCTCGGGTACGACGTCCGGGCGATCAAGCCCGGCTATCCGCAGCTCGTGAAGGCCGGCTTTCCTGCCGTCGTCGGCAAGTGACGCGCCGGCTACCCGTTCCCCCAACATCACTGGAGACATCGCCATGAAGATCCAGCAGTATTACCTCGCATGCCTGTCGCACGCGTCGTACATGATCACCGACGAGAAGACGAAGACGGCCGCGGTGGTCGATCCCCAGCGCGACATCGATCAATACCTCGCCGACGCCAAGGCCGGCGGGTACACGATCAAGCACGTCTTCCTCACGCACTTCCACGCCGACTTCATCGCCGGGCACATCGAGCTGCGCGACAAGGCCGGGGCGACGATCCACCTCGGCCGGCAGGCGGAGGCGGAATTCGAATGCGTCCACATGAAGGACGGTGACATCGTCGAGTTCGGCGACGTGAAGCTTGAGATCATGGAGACGCCGGGCCACACGCCGGAAGGCATCTCGATCCTCGTCTACGACCTGGCGAAGAGCCGCACCGAGCCGCTGGCCGTGCTCACCGGCGACACGCTCTTCATCGGCGATGTGGGCCGGCCCGACCTGCTGGCGAGCATCGGCGTGACCGCCGACGAACTGGCCGACATGCTCTACGACAGCATCACCAACAAGCTTGTGAAGCTGCCCGACGCCACGCTCGTCTATCCGGCCCACGGGGCGGGCAGCATGTGCGGCAAGAGCCTGTCGAAGGAGACGGTCTCCACAATCGGCGAGCAGAAGAAGTTCAATTACGCCCTCCAGCCGATGAGCCGCGAGGCGTTCAAGGCGATCGTCACGGCTGACCAACCGGAGGCGCCGGACTACTTCGTGCACGACGCGATTCTCAACCGCAAGGAGCGGGCATCGCTCGGCGCGGCGATGGAGAAGACACTCAAGCCGCTGTCGCTCGACGAGGTGCTCGCGCTCGAAAAGTCGGACGGCCAGCTGCTCGACGTCCGCGACGGCATCGACTTCGAAGGGGGGCACCTGAAGGGATCCCTCAACATCGCCTTGAACGGCAAGTATGCGACCTGGGCGGGATCGATGCTCTCTCATGACAGGCCGATCGTCGTGATCGCCGAGGAAGGTGGCGAGGAAGAAGCCGTGATGCGGCTCGGCCGGATCGGCTTCGACAACGTTGCGGGCTACCTCGCCGGCGGCATGAACGCCCTGGCAAAGCGAGACGATCTCGTGGAGCGGACGGCGCGGATCACCGCGCCGGCCCTCGGCGAATGGCTCGCCGGAAAGCGGCCCGACGCCGGTGCGGCGCCGATCGTCGTGGACGTGCGGAGCGAGGCGGAGCATGCAGGCGGGCATATCGCAGGGAGCCTCAACATCCCGCTCACGCATCTCGACGAACGAATGAGTGAGATCCCGGCCGGCCGGCCCGTGGCCGTGCACTGTGAAGGAGGCTACCGCTCCGCGATCGCCGCAAGCCTGCTGCAGAAGCTGGGCCGCCGTGACGTGCACGACATCGTGGGCGGTTACAAGGCCTGGCTCGCCGCGAAGCTCCCCGCATGATCGCCTCCCTCCTGGCGACCATCGACGCCGTTGCGGTCACGACTCCCCCCACGTGGGCAGCGGCGGCGTCGGTGGCGGCCGGTGGCATCGTCGGCCTGTCGCTCGGCCTCACCGGCGGCGGCGGCGCGATCTTCGCCGTGCCGCTGCTCGTCTACTGGATCGGCGTCGATCCGCGGACGGCCGTGAGCATCTCGCTCGTCACGGTGGCGGCGACGGCGCTCTTCGGTGCAGTCGAGCGGTGGTGGTATGGCCAGGTCGAAGTTCGCACGGGGCTGCTCTTCGCGGCGGCTGGGATGCTGACCGCTCCGGCCGGCAGCTGGCTCGGCGGGCACGTGCCGCCGCAGACACTCATGGCCGCGTTTGCGGGACTCATGCTGCTGATCGCCGCCAGGATGTGGCGCAAGGCGGCGGATCGCACCGAGAGGGCGGCGGCCGGGGTGTTTGCCACGGGGGTCGGCCCGACCTGCAGTCGCGATGCCGAGGGCCGGCTGCGGATGACCACGCGCTGCTTCGTGCTCCTCACGCTCGTCGGGCTCTTGGTCGGGCTGCTCTCCGGCCTGTTCGGTGTCGGGGGCGGGTTCCTGATCGTGCCGGCGCTCGTCGCCTTCGCCACGATGGACGTGTTTCGCGCGGTCGGCACGTCGCTCTTCGTGATGACGCTCGTGGGCGCCGCGGCCGTAGCCGCCCAGGTTGCCGCCGGTCGCAGCATTCCGCTCGACATCGCCGGCAGCTTCGTGGGGGGCGGTGTCCCCGCCCTGTTCGTCGGCTCGTGGATCGGCCGCAAGATCGGCGGCCCGACGCTCGCCCGTGTGTTCGCCGTGGCGATCGTCATCGTCGCGGCCTTCATCATCTTCAAGACGTTCCTTCGCTTCTGATCGCCTCGTATCCCCAGGAGAGAACACTGATGAGTTCTTTGCATCGCCGCCTCCCATTCGTACTCCTCGCCGTCGTCTATGCCTCGCTCGTCACGTCTTTGTCTCCAGCGGCGGAACCGGGCGCCGGGCTGCCGTCCCTCCAGTTTCCGCAGATCGAAAAGTATGGTTCGGTCGTCGCGCTGCCGGACGCCGGCGAGCGGATCCGAAGTGGAGGAAAGATCTACTTCGACACAACGGCGGCGGCACCGGCCGGCAAACCGAATCGGGGGCTTGAGAGTGCAGCCCGCCTGGTCAACCTCCATGCCCTCCAGGGCCTGTCGGGCCCACGGCCCCAGATTGCCGTGATTCTCCATTTCAACGCGACCGTGGCGGCGCTCAAGGACGAAGCCCATGAGAAGTCCCCAGCCGGCGGCTCCAATCCGAACCGCGAACTGGTCGAAAAACTGGTTGCCAATGGCGTGGAAGTGTGGGTGTGCGGCCAGTCTGTCATTCGTGGCGGCAATCCGCTGTCGGACGTGCTGCCCGGCATCCGCATCGCGCAGTCCGCCATGACGTTCAACATCAACCGCCCCGCCGACGGCTGGACCGCGATCGGCGTCTACTGACCGGAAGCCACATGCCGACAAGCCGAGGGCTGCGACACGCGATCGTGCTGGCAACGCTGATTGCCGGATCGCCGGCCCGCGGTCAGGAGCTTCAGGAGCTCGATACCGACCGCGATGCATTCACCCCCGCCACACGGCCTGTGGCGGTGGGCCACGTGCTCACGGAGGCCTCCTACTCGTTCATCGACAACCGCGGCACACCGGCCACGAACAGCTTTCCGGAACTGCTCATTCGCCGCGGGGCCACCGAGCGTTTCGAGTGGCGGCTCGGTTTCAATTACGAATCGGGCTCGGGAGGCAGTGTCGTGACGGCCGTCGAGGGGGGCGAGGGCGTCGAGGGAGACGAACTCGCCTCGGAGTCGAACATCCTCTACGGCTTCAAGGCGCTGGTGACTGAGCAGGGCGGTTGGGCGCCGCGATCGAGCGTGATCGTCGAGGCGTTCACGCCGCTCTCGGGTGATGTGTGGGGCACGGAGCCGGCGATCACCTATGCGTTCGGCTGGGAGTTGCCGCGCACATGGCGGCTGGACGCCGCGATCCGCTACGTGCTTGCCGACAGCGCGGAGGGGCTCTTCGACAAGTGGTTGCCCTCGGCCGTGCTCCGCATGCCGGTCACCGAACGCTGGGAGGTTCACGCCGAGTGGTTCGGCAGTTGGACCGACGGCCTCGAGGACGAGAAAGTACGGCCCTTCGTGGGCCCCGGCACGCACTTCATGATCACGCCCAGCCTCGAGATCGGCTGCCGCATGGGCTGGGGCCTCACTCAGGATGCGGCGGCGTACTTCGTGGACTCTGGCCTCGGGTGGCGGTTCTGAAGTTCGCCGCACCCCTGCATGGATGCGACGCAATCCGTGCGGCCGTGCCCGCACGACTCCCGGTTGGCGTGGAGCCCCAGACGCCGCACTGGACTCGACAGTTGGCCGGCAAACTCCCCGAGTAGGATTCGAACCTACAACCTACCGGTTAACAGCCGGCCGCTCTACCGTTGAGCTATCGGGGATCGAGACATCGAGAATACCGCATCCAGGCTGTGAAATCGATACGGGCTGGGCTTCAGCCGGCGGCCGCGTCGTGCCGCTTTTCCAAGAGCACGCTGTTGCCCTTGGCGTTGTATTCGATCCGGGTCATGAACGACTTCATGAGCATCACTCCGCGGCCGCCCGGCATCTCCAGCCGGTCGTCGGCCGTACAGTCGGGCACCTGGCCGGGGTCGAAGCCTTCCCCCTCGTCTGTAATCCGGATCCGGGCCAGGCCCGGCGTCACCTCGCAGGACACATGCACCTTTTTCGCCGGGTCGAGTTTGTTGCCGTGGACGATCGCATTGACGATTGCCTCTTCGGCCGCCAGGTGGATCGCGAAGATGTCGGAGGGTGACCAGCCGTGGATGCCGAGCTGCTCGAGCAGTTCGTCCGTGACGAGGCGGCTTGCCCCGCGCTGGCTGGGGAGATCGACCTCAAGATTCCAGCCGGACTCGGCGGGACGATGTTCCATGGCAATCCCCCGCGGCTGCGGCCGGCGGACCGGTTGGTCACGCGAAGGCCGCGATCGCCTCCGCCTCGTCGGTGCGGATGTCGAACACTTTGTTGAGCTTCGTGATTTGAAAGACCTCGAGGATCTCCGGACGGATGGCACAGAGTTTGAGGCGGCCCTTGTGCGACTTCACCTTCCGGTCGAGCGTGATCAGCTTGCCGAGAGCGGCGCTGGACAGGAACTCGACGCCCTTGAAGTTGAGCAGGATGCTTTTGCGGTTGTCGTGCTCCACGAGGCCGAACAGCTCCAGCCCCAGCTCCTGGATTGACGCTTCATCGAGGATCTTCCTGTCCTGGAACTTCACGACCGAAACGTCGCCCACCTTGGAGACGTCGATCCGCCGATGCGTTGCCATGCGGGCCTCGAAACGGAATCCCGAAGGAATCAAACGGGAAACACGCAGCCTAGCCGGTCGGTCGGTGGTTTGCCATGCGGGCGGAGGCTCGCGCCGGAACGGCGGCCCGGTGGCCCGAAGACGGCTGCTCTCGCTGCCAAAGTGGCAGCGGCTTGTGGCCCTGGGAAGCGCTGGGTGCCTGGCGGAAATGGCTTTTTCAAGCCGAAAAAACCAATCCCGGGCGACGGTAAAGTTTCTGGCGCGCCAGTTGCTCCCGGAGGTTGGTCCGTCGTGTTCGCAGCCGAGCCACGGCAGCCGACCCCTTTCGACCATTCCCCGATTCAGACGAGGTTCCCGCATGTCGTCCGCGACCGCCAAGCCTGCCAAGAAGAAGTCGAGCCTTATCCCCCTCGGAGACCGTGTGGTCGTGCAGCGGGAGGAGAGCGAGCAAAAGACCGCCGGTGGCATCCTTCTGCCCGATTCCGCCAAGGACAAGCCGGCTCGGGGCACGGTCGTGAGCGTCGGCGAAGGGCGATTCGATGCCAAGGGCCAGCGGCATGCCCTGCAGGTCAAGCCCGGCGACCGGGTCGTGTTCACGAGCTATGCGGGCGAGCCGTTCAAGGTGGGTGACGACGAGCTCCTCCTGATGCGTGAAGACGACATCCTCGCGATTCTCGGCTGACCATTCGGCCGGGGCGAAGGTCGGCCCGGCACCATCGATCTACAGTTTCGCACCATTTCTCCCAGGAGTGATTGAACCATGGCCAAGATGATGGCATTCGACCAGGAGGCCCGTGAGGCGATGCGCCGCGGCGTGGCCAAACTCGCCCGCGCGGTGAAGGTGACGCTCGGTCCCAAGGGCCGCAACGTGATTCTCCAGAAGAGCTTCGGCTCGCCGACGGTCACCAAGGACGGCGTCACGGTCGCCAAGGAAATCGACCTGGAGGACGTTTACGAAAACATGGGCGCCCGGATGGTCCGTGAGGTCGCCAGCAAGACCAGCGACGTGGCCGGCGACGGCACCACGACCGCGACGGTCCTGGCAGAGGCGGTCTTCAACGAGGGCCTCAAGGCCGTGGTTGCGGGGGTGAATCCCGTGCAGATGAAGGCCGGCATCGAGAAGGCAGTGGCCGACATCACCGGCAAGCTCAAGGAGATGTCGATTCCGGTGAAGGGTAAGAAGGAGATGGCCCAGGTCGCGTCCATCGCCGCCAACAACGACATGGAGATCGGCGACCTGCTCGCCGAGGCCATGGACAAGGTGGGTAAGGACGGCGTCATCACCGTCGACGAGGGCAAGAGCCTGAAGACCGAGATCGAGTTCGTCGAGGGGATGCAGTTCGACCGCGGCTACCTCTCCCCCTATTTCGTCACCAACGCCCAGCAGATGCAGTGCGTCCTCGAAGACTGCTACATCCTGGTGTTCGAGAAGAAGATCTCCAGCGTCAAAGACATCGTCCCCATGCTCGAGGCAGTGGTGAACGCGGGCAAGCCGCTGCTGATCGTGTCCGAAGAAGTGGACGGCGAGGCCCTGGCCACGCTGGTCATCAACCGGCTCCGCGGCACCTTCCAGGTGTGCGCGGTGAAGGCTCCGGGTTACGGCGACCGCCGCAAGGCGATGCTCGAGGATATCGCGATCCTCACCGGTGCCACGGCGGTGTTCGAGAACCTCGGCATGAAGCTCGAGAACCTCGGGCTGGCGGAGCTCGGTCGGGCCAAGAAGGTGATCGTCGACAAGGACAACACCACGATCATCGAAGGCGCCGGCAAGAACTCCGAGATCAAGGCCCGGATCGAGCAGATTCGCCGTGAGATCGAGAACTCCACCAGTGACTACGATCGCGAGAAGCTCGAGGAGCGGCTGGCGAAGCTCGCCGGCGGCGTGGCGAAGATCAACGTCGGCGCCGCGACCGAGAGCGAGATGAAGGAGAAGAAGGCTCGCGTCGAGGACGCGCTGCATGCGACCAGGGCGGCCGTCGAGGAAGGCATCCTCCCGGGCGGCGGCGTGGCCCTCCTCCGGGCCAGTTCGCAGGTCAAGCCGAAGGGCCTCTCGGACGACGAGAGCGTCGGCTACCAGATCGTGCTCCGGGCGGCCCGGGCGCCGGTGACGATGATCGCCTCGAACGCCGGCCAGGACGGCTCGATCGTCTGCGAGAAGGTGCTCGGTGGCAGCGGCAACTTCGGCTACAACGCCGCCAGCAACGAGTACGAAGACCTGGTCAAGGCGGGCGTGATCGACCCGGCGAAGGTCACGCGGACGGCGCTGCAAAACGCCACCAGCGTGTCGACGCTCCTGCTCACCAGCGATGCCCTGATCGCCGAGAAGCCGAAGGAGCACAAGGCCAAGACCGGCGGCGCCGGACACGGCGGCGACCACGACATGTATTAGTTTTCATGCGAAACCCGGGCATCCTGCCCGTTTTCGCTTGGGCCGGCGCGGGCACAGCCAAGGTGTGCCCGGCCGGCCGGGCGGTCGCACCACCGGGCGACCGCGGCCGCAGCGGTGCTGCGGCTGGGCGACTCGCCTGCGGCGAGGGTTGCCCCGCGGTCTGTTGAACAGGAAACCACGGCAGTTGCGCCGGGTTCCCAAGCAGCCCCGGGCGGGAGCCCGGGGACACCGGGCCGGAAAACCACGCCGCACGAAGGCATGCGGTTCGCGGTTTCGGACCGACATCGCATGGCACCCGGGAAGGCCTGCAACCCGGAGTCCCCCGGCTTCCGCCGGGGGCTTTTTGTGTGCTTCACCCGCGGCCCAAGCAGCCCCGGGCCGGAAAACCACGCCGCCGTCCATGTCGCACGACGGCATGCAAACCCGCACCATCAAGCGAACATCCAGCCAGGGGGATCGGCAACCCCTGTGTCACCACTTCTCAGCCTTCATGGCTGGGGAGGAGTGCGCGTGAGGTCGTCGAGCGGCACGAAGCCGTCGGTGCCGGGGGGCGTGTCGGCCTGGCCGCAGGACGGGCGGGCAAGCTGCCGCCAGAGCGTTCGCACCAGCCACAGTCCGGCGGCCACGGCCACGGCGATCGCGATCAGGTCCTGCATGGCCGTTACCAGCCGAGGGCGGTGCCGAGCTGGTACGTGGCGAAGGCCCCCAGCCAGGCGAGGGCGGTCATGTAGGTGAATGTCACCACCGGCCACGCCCAGCTGCCCGTCTCCTTGCCGATCACCACCAGCGTGCTCGCACACTGCGCGCACAGGGCGAAGAACACCATCAGCGACAGGGCGACCGGCACCGTGAACACCTTGCGGTCGGTGCCGTCCCACGTGGCCGCCTTGAGCCGGCGGACGAGGGCCGTCGCCCCCTCCTCCTCGCCGGGGTCGACGTCGCCGAGGTTGTAGATCACGCCCAGCGTGCCGAGCACGACCTCGCGGGCCGGAAAGCTCGCCACCGCCGCGCATCCGAGCCGCCAGTCCCAGCCCAGCGGCCTGACCACCGGCTCGATCAGCCGTCCGGCCCGCCCCAGGAAACTCTGCCGCAGGGCCTCGCCCTGCTGTTCGGCATCCGTCAGCGCGGCCGCCGCGGGCAGGACGGGCTTGGGATAGCTGCCGAGGGCCCAGATCACCACGCTCATGGCGAGGATCAGCGTGCCGGCGTTCTTGAGGAACGACCAGACGGCCTCCCGCACCCGCTCCGCCACCACCGCCGGTCGCGGGCAGCGCCAGCCCGGCAGCTCCATCACGAAGGGCTGCGGCGGCCCGCGGAACACGGTTCGCGACAGGATGCTGGCCACGATGGCGGCGACGATCACGCCCACCGCGTACATGCCCACGAGCACGACGGCCGGCAGCCGCAGCCACGGCACGCCGACGGCGACGTTCGGGATGAAGGCGCCACACAGCAGCAGGTAGACCGGCAGCCGGGCGGAGCAGCTCATCAGTGGCGCGACGAGGATCGTGAGCAGGCGGTCGCGGCGGTTCTCGATCGTGCGGGCGGCCATGATGCCGGGGATCGCGCAGGCGAAGCTGGAGAGCAGGGGGATGAACGACTTGCCGCTCAGGCCGGCCCACACCAGCAGCCGGTCCATGAGGAACGCGGCCCGGGCGAGATAGCCACAGCCTTCCAGGATCGCGATGAACAGGAAGAGCAGGGCGATCTGCGGCACGAACACCACCACCCCGCCGACGCCCGCGAGCACGCCATCGACGACGAGCGACCGGAGCGCCCCCGCGGGGAGGCGTGCCTCGGTCCAGGCGGAGACGGTGTCGACGCCGGTGGAGATGAGATCCATCAGGGGCGCCGCCAGCTGGAAGATCGACGTGAACAGGGCCAGCATCACGGCCACGAACACGAGCGTGCCCCACAGGCGATGCGTGAGCCAGCCGTCGATCCGCTCGTCGAGCGGCCGCCGGGCCGGTGCCGACCGCTGCACGATGCCTTCGAGGGACCGATCGATCCAGGCATAGCGGGCGATCGCCGCGCGGGCGGCCGGAGGGCGGGAGCCGTCGATGGCCGCCACGTGCCCGGAAAGATCCGGGGGCGACGGCGGCGGTGCGTGGGCCGCGGCGACGATCGTGTCACCGAGGGCGGCGATGCCTATGCCGGTCGGGGCGACGACCCGCACGACGGGGCAGCCGAGCCGGGCGGCGAGCGTGCCAGCGTCGATCGTGATGCCCTTCGTGGCGGCGACGTCGGTGAGCGTCAGCGCGATGACCGTCGGCAGGCCGAGTTCCAGCGCCTGCCCGGCGAGATACAGGTTGCGGGCGAGGTTGGTGGCATCGACGACGACGATCACACAGTCGGGTCGCGGCAGGTCCGCCATCCGACCGTGGAGCACGTCGATGGCGACCTGTTCGTCGGGGCTGTGCGCGGTCAGGCTGTAGGTGCCGGGCAGGTCGACGAGGTCGATGGTCACGCCTCGATGGGTGAACCGCCCGACCTTTTCCTCGACGGTGACGCCGGGATAGTTGCCGATCCGGGTCGGAATCCCCGCCAAGGCCGTGAACAGGGTGCTCTTGCCGGTGTTCGGGTTCCCGAGCAGAGCCGCCGTCAGCCGCGGGCGTTCGGAATCGCGGCCGGATTGGAGGACCATGATCGACCGGGGGTTCGGTGGCGGGCGGCGGATCAGGGGGTCGCAACCGCGACCCGCGCCGCTTCGCTGTGCCGCAGCGACAGCCGATAGCCGCGGACTTCCACTTCCAGCGGATCGCCGAGCGGCGCCCGCCCGATCATGCGGACCTCGACGCCCGGTGTCAGGCCCATCTCCAAGAGCCGCAGCGACACCGCGTCATCACCAACCACGTCGGTGATGGCCGTGGCATGGCCCGGAGGCAGGCGGTCAAGCGACGCCGGATGGGACATGGGGTAAGGGAGACGAGCGACCGAGCCCGAAAACATGAGAACAATTCTCAAAACCAACGGAAGTGTAGAACCAAAAGCGTCCTCCGGCAACCGGAACCAGCGACAAGAGAGTGAACCAATGGCCCGCGGCGTGTACGTGACCGGCACCGATACGGATGTCGGCAAGACTGCCGTGGCCGTGGCGATCCTGCGCCAACTTGCCGGCCAAGGCCATGCGGTGGGCGCCTACAAGCCGGCGGCCAGCGGGGGTGCTGCCGGAGGGGATGCCGCGGCGTTATGGGCCGCTGCCGGCCGGCCGCTGTCGCTGGAAGCCGTGTGTCCGCAGGTCTTCTCCGCGGCCATCGCGCCGCACCGCGCCGCCCGCGTGGCAGGCCGCATGGTCGATGAGCGGCTGTTGCGGACGGGATTCGAGCCGTGGCGCGAGGCTGGCGGGATCGTCGTCGTCGAAGGGGCGGGGGGGCTGTTTTCTCCGCTCGGCGACACGACGCTCAACGTCGATCTCGCCCGCGATCTCGGGCTGCCGTTGGTGGTCGTGGACGCCGCGCGGCTGGGGGCGATCGGCCGCACGCTCGGCCTCGTGCGGGCGGCGCGGGCCGAGGGACTCACCGTGGCTGCGGTCGTCCTATCGCAGGTTGCGGCACTCGCGGGCGCGGCGGACGATCCGACAAGCCCCGCCGGGATCGCCGCGGACAGCCGCGCGGAACTGGCCGCGCGGCTGCCAGGCGTGCCGATCGGCATGCTCGCGCACGCGGCCGAGAGGATCACGCCGGCGATCGACTGGGTGAGGCTGGCGTGTCGGCCGTGATCGGCGGGGCACCGCGGCCGAGATCGAGCTGCAGCGTTACGCCCCAGCGGCCCGCGGCATCCGGCGTCACGATCCAGTGGGGCATCACGACGACCGACTGATGAACGAGCTCGAAGCCCCCTTCGGACTGGCTCACCGACTGAATCGGGAACGTCCAGACGCCGGCCTCCGCTCCGTTGGTCGCCGCGGTGAACGTCAGCCGGGCCTGGATGTCGAGCCAGCCGTCCACGAGCGTCAGGCCGCGGGCCGCCGGCAGGTCGAGATGCGATCCTAGTTCACCGAGCTCCCGCCCCGCCTCGTCGGCGAAGAACCGGCCCGCGGCGGTCGCCGGCAGGCCGGCGAAGTTGAACTCCACCGCAAGGTGCTGGCGGAAGTCGGCGGGCAGGTCCGTGAGCTGATAGGCGATCTCGAGCGCGGATGATCCCGCCGCCATCGTGATCGACTTGGCGAGCGTGAAGGGGATGCCCCAGGCGTTGCCGGTGCGGGTGAGCGTGACGGCGATGCGGTCCGGGCTGCGGTGCACCTCGGCCACGTATTCGCCAGCCGCGAAGTCGCCGCGCTCCAGCGTTGCCCCTTCGATGATCGCCTGCGCGGCGACGTCCACGTCCCAGAAATGGTCGACGAGGCTCTTGCGGCGCCAGCCGTCGTAGCGGACGAGCCGCTCGAGTCCCGCCTGCTTGAACCGCGCCGCCTGCGCGGGGTCGACGATGCTCCGCGCCGCGCCCGGGCCGGCGAGCACCTGGGCATGATAGGCCTCGGGCCGACGGTCGAGCGTGGCGAGAATGTTGTGCCGCTGGGCGTGGAGGTCGAGCTCGTAGAGCATGCCTCCCTTGGCCGGCGCGAGCCAGGCATCGAGGGTGTCGCTCGCCAGCCGGATCTCCGGCCGGCCGTCGAAGTCGAAGTCGCCGACGAGGGCGTCGATCCGCGGCCCCGTCCGCCCTTCCGCCCGGTCGGCGGCCAGGTCGGCGGCGATCAGTTCGTGATACACGGCGTTGCGCAGGTGCGGCAGATAGATGCCGCCGAAGGCGCCGTGCCAGTAGCTGCAGTTGCACTGGCCGCGGTAGAGCGCGAGCTCCGCGTCGGCCAGCGCCTGCCGGTCGGTCACGCCCGCCTGCCGCAGTCGGTCGAGCCGGGTGCTCACCGCCATCATCCGGGCGTACATCTCGTTGGCCTCGGGATAGCGGAGGCGAAAGTTCCGCCACGAGCCGCCGCGGATGAAGCGGGCGACGCCGGCGAGCCGCCGATCTCCCTCGGCAGCCTGGCGGGCCGCGATGCAGGCCAGCTGCGGCTCCGGCGGCAGCACCCATTCCGTCATCTCGCGGTAGCTGCATTCCGGCAGCCAGACGGTGCCCGCCGGAGACTGGTCGCGGACGACCTCCGACGGGAGGCACATCCGGATCCAGTCGGCGTTGGCCTCGAGCAGCCCGAAGAACCGCGTCAGCCAGCCCTCCTCGTAGCAGCTGCGATGGGTGTCGGGCCAGGCGCCGAACTTCTCGCCGTCGTCGCCGAACACGGCCAGTGCGCCCGGCCGTCGCGTGGCCATGAACCGCAGGTGGTCGATGGCGGCCTCGGGCGCCGCGAACGGGATCACATAACGGAGCCGCTCGCTCACCGGGAACACGGCCAGCGTCGCGCCATCCCCCTCGGTGAGCCAATGGCGGTCGAGCTGGTCGTCGGCGAGTCCGGCCGCCTTGAAGTGCGCGTCGTCGAGGATCGTCCAGGAGATGCCGGCCTGGGCGATGTCGCGGGCCATGCCCGGATCCCAGACCCGCTCGGCCACCCACATGCCGGAGACGTTCGCCCCCAGTCGGCGTTCGAGCCAGGCCGCGTAGCGGGTGATCTGCCCGATGCGGTCGCGGGCCGGCAGCATCGCCAGCACCGGCTCGTAAAAAGCGCCGCCCACGATCTCCAGGCGGCCGGTCGCCGCCAGGGCCGCCAGCCGGTCGAGGTAGTCGGGATGGTGGCGGTCGAGCCACTCGGCCAACGGGCCGCTGGTGTGCATCGCGATGCGGATGCCGGCGTGCCGCTCCACCAGATCGAGGAACGGCCGGTAGCTCTCCTGGTAGGCCCGCTCGATGACGTCGTCGAAGTTGCCGACGGGCTGGTGATCGTGGACCACGAAGACGAGGCGGACGGTCGGCGCCATGGGGTGTCTCGACGGGCGATGCGGCGGGAAAAGCAGGATTCTCGACCCGCGGCGGGTCGCGCGCCAAACCGGTCGGCGGCCGTCAGGCCTCCCGCAGCCGGCGGGCGGATTCGACCGCCGAGAGCGTCGTGATGTGGCAGCCGGTGCCGAGCTCGAAGCCGGCGAACTGGGCCAGCCGCGGTAGGATCTCCAGGTGCCAGTGCCAGGCCGGCGAGACGTCGGCCCCGCGGTGCGGCGCCTGATGGAGCCACCAGTTGTAATCGGCGCCGGGGGCGAGCCGGCCGAGCCGGTCCACGAACCAACGGGTCAGCTCGGCCACCGCGGCGACGTGCTCCGCTGCCGCCGCGTGAAAAAAGGCCGCGGCTGTCGTCGGCAGGATCCAGGTCTCGAATGGCTGCCGCGGCGCGGGGGGCACGAGAGCCACCAGGCCGTCCGTTTCGGCGACGACGCGGCCTGCACTGCGGGCGTCCGCGATGAGCCGACCGAACGGATCGATCGCCGCCGCCGCGGCCGCCAACTCCGCCGCCACCACCGGCGGCACGAAATCGAGCGCGACGAGCTGGCTATGGAGATGCTCGAGCGAGGCGCCCGCCCGGGGGCCCGAGTTCTTGAACACCGTGGCCCAGGCGAGGTCGTCCCGCCGGGCGAGATCGGCCAGCCGGCGCTGGCAGAGCATCCACACGTCGCGCCACGCGGCGGCGTCGAGGGCCAGGATCGACCGCTCGTGAGTCGCCGACTCGATGACCACGTCGTGGACGCCACGGGCAGGCCGATCGGCGGCAGCCGCGGCGGCTTCCGCGTGCTGCATGACGATGGGATACCCGTTGGCCACGATCCGCGCCCGCCAGGGCAGGGCGGGGTCGGCCGGCGTCCGCAGGCTGTGAGGCGGCGTGCGGGATTCGTTGCCGGCGCAGAACGGGCACCAGGTCTCGGGGTCACCGCCGCCCGCCGCCAGGTCGGCGTCGTCGGGACGGGCGCTTCGCTGCGGCGCCACGAATACGTGCCGCCCCGCCAGGGAGTCGTGGTGGACCCGCGGTCCGTGGGGGGCGTGCGGTGGCGGCGGGGGGCGATGGTGCATGGGAAACGCCAGTATGCACCGGGAACCAGCGCCGCACAGTGTGCGTGTTGAACCCCCGCGGTGTGGTCCGTACACTCGTCGTCGCTCAACCAGCGGAGAAAAGCAGCATGCTCACCGTCGGCGATTCGTTCCCGCAGTTCGCTTGTCAGGCCTGCGTCGGCACCGAGAAGGATGCCACCAAGCGGCTCACCAACGCCGACTTCGCAGGCAAGTGGGTGGTGTACTTCTTCTATCCGAAGGATTTCACCTTCGTCTGCCCGACGGAGCTGGCCGAGTTCAACAAGCAGCTCAAGGCCTTCGCCGACCGCGACACGGCCGTCGTGGGCGGCAGCACCGACAACGAGTATTCCCATCTCGCCTGGCGGCGGGCCCATCCCGACCTCACGAACCTCGGCTATCCGCTGATCGCCGCCCAGAAGCTCTCCGCCGAGTTGGGCATCCTGGAGAAGACGGAGGGCTATTGCCTGCGGGCCACGTTCATCGTCGATCCGCACGGCGTCATCCAGTGGGTGGACGTCAACCAGGGCCGCGTGGGTCGCAACGTGGCCGAGGTGATCCGCGTGCTCGACGCCCTGCAGAGCGACGAGCTCTGCCCGTGCAACTGGAAGAAGGGCGACCCGTACGTGAAGGTCGGCTGACCGCCCGTGCCGTCGGGTGGCGGCGGCCGGGGAGGGCTCATGAGTGCGGGGAAGCGAACCTGGGCGGGCAAGTTCGGTGACTCGTTCCGCGGGCTGTTTCGCGCGGTCGTCACCGAGTCGAGCTTCGCGGCGCATCTGCCGGCGGCGGCGGCGGCCGTGGCCTGCGGCTGGTTCTGTCGAATCTCCGCCGGAGAATGGTGTTTCGTCGCCCTCGCGATCGGCGCCGTACTCGCGGCGGAGACCTTCAATTCGTCGATCGAGATGCTCGCCAAGGCCCTCGACCGCGGCCCCGACGAGCGGATTCGCGACGCCCTCGACATGGCCAGCGGAGCGGTGCTCGTGACGGTGGGTACGGCGATCGTCGTCGGACTCGTGATCTTTTGGCCGCGGCTGCTGGCCTTGCTTGGCTGACGCCGCCGCGCGGGCGGCCGACTGCCGTTGACCCGCGCGACGCCGGCGGCGTACGGTGCCCGTGGTCAGTGGGGCGGCCAGCGCGGAAGCCCCGTTTCCTGCCACCTTTCTGGAGACGTTTCATGGGCAACATCGGCAAACTCGTCGCCGAGGCGATCGGCACCTTTTGGCTCGTGCTCGGCGGCTGCGGCAGCGCCGTGCTCGCGGCCGCCTGGGCCGCCGACCCGCACCTCGGCATCGGCTTCGTGGGCGTGTCGCTGGCCTTCGGCCTGACGGTGCTCACCATGGCCGTCGCGATCGGCCACATCTCCGGCTGCCACCTGAATCCCGCCGTGACCGCCGGGCTCGTGGCCAGCGGCCGCTTTCCGGCCAAGGACCTGCCGGGCTACGTCGTCGCCCAAGTGATCGGCGGCATTCTCGGGGCGCTGGTCCTCCACCTGGTCGCCTCGGGGCTGCCCGGCTTCGATGCCGCCGCCGGTGGCTTCGCCTCCAACGGTTATGGAGCCCATTCGCCGGGCGGCTACTCCTGGCAAAGCTGTTTCATCATCGAGGTCGTGCTCACGGCCGTGTTCCTGTTCGTGATCCACGGCGCCACCGACCGCAAGGCCGGCAGCGTGATCGCCCCGATCGCGATCGGCCTGTGCCTGACCCTCATCCACCTGGTGAGCATCCCCGTCACCAACACCTCGGTGAACCCGGCCCGGAGCACGGCGACGGCCGTGTTCGCCGGCGGCTGGGCGCTCTCCCAGCTGTGGATGTTCTGGGTGGCGCCGCTGGTGGGCGGCATCGTGGGCGGCCTGCTCTACAAGGCCGTGGACGATTGCGCCGACTGATCCGGCAGGCGACGTGGGGACGGCCGGGCCGCCGTCCCCGCGTCACTGCGCCCGGATGTCGTAGCAGAGGAGCGCGTCGCCCTCGCGCAGATACAGCCGGCCGTCGGCGATCACCGGGTGGGCCCAACTGGGCCGGTCGCCGCTGCCGGGAACCTTGAACGCCGCCACCTCGGCGTAGCCTGCCGGCTCGGCCTTCACCAGGGCCAGCGTGCCGTCGGCGTAGCGGATGTAGAGATGCCCGTCGGCGGCGGCGATGGCCATCGAGTTCTTGCCGCTGCCGCGCTGCTTCCACACGATCTTGCCGGTGGCCAGTTCGGCGCAGAACGGGATCGGTTGATCGTCGGAGCCGCCGTAGAGGTGATCGCCGATGAGCACCACGCCGCCGTGCTTGTTGGCCAGCTCGGGCTTCAGGCCGTAGACCTCCTCCACCGTCACCGTGCCGCCCGGTCCCGGCTTCTGCCGCAACAGCGCGCCGCCCCGCTTGTAGCCGGCCGAGAAGAAGACGAGGTCGTCGCGGACGATGGGCGTGGGGACGACCGCGGGCGTCTTGTCGATCGGGTAGGTCCATAGGAGCGTGCCGGTCTTGGCATCCACTCCCAGGGCTGACGAGGCCGTGGTCTGCACGTAGATCTCCCGGCCCGCCACCTTCGCCTTCACGATCGAGGCGTGGCCCGCGCCGCGGTCGCCCGGCACCGGGCAGCTCCACAGCGGGCGGCCCGTCTTCTTGTCGAGGGCCACCATCGTCGCCTTTTCGCCGCCGGGCGTGCAGACGAGCTGGTTGCCGTCGATGAGCACCGACTCGCTGTAGCCCCAACTATCCCCCTTCTTGCCGCCGAACTGGGTCTTGAGATCGACGCGGAAGACCTCCTTGCCGGTCGCGGCGACGCAGGCCACGAGCTGGCCATGGGGCGCGAGCACGTAGACCATGTCGCCGTCAACCGTGGGCGTGCTCCGGGAGCTCTGCCACGACTCCTGCCCGCTGGCCCACGGCTGGCCCGTCTTCGTCTTCCACAACTGCCGGCCGGTGGCTCGGTCGAAGCAGGTCAGATATTCATCGGCGTCGTCGGCCGTGGACAGGCCGTCGCCGAGCGTGAAAATGTGCTTCCCCGCGACCGCCGGGCTGGCGTAGCCGCGGCCCGCTCCCTTCGTCTCCCACACGAGCGTCGGGCCGTCGGCGGGCCAGGCTTCGAGGAGGTCGGTATCGGGCGCCACGGCCGTGCGGGCCGCGCCCCGGAACGTGGGCCAGTCGGCCGCGGGCACCGCCGCGGCCGGGACTGCGAGCGAAAGAACGGCGAACAGGGTGAGCCACGGGCGAGACGCTGGCATGGGGAGACTCCGATGAGGCCGTAGGACCGGTGGTATAGTAACGCGCAGAGCCGCGTATCTTGAAGGAGGATCACGTGTCGGAGTCGTTGTTTGGCAGCCGGGTGACCGTCGAGCAGGTGGAGGAGGGTCAGGAACTGGCCCCCAAGTTCGACGCCGCGGGGCTGATTCCCTGCGTGACCACCGACTTCCACTCGGGCGAGGTGCTGATGGTCGCCGTGATGAATCGCGAGGCCCTCGCCAGGACGATCGAGACCGGGGAGGCCCACTACTGGAGCCGCAGCCGCCGGCAGCTGTGGCACAAGGGGGCGACCAGCGGCCTGGTGCAGAAGGTCGTCGAGATGCGGATCGACGACGATCAGGACTGCGTCTGGCTGCGGGTGGAGATCGCCGGCGGGGCCAGCTGCCACGTCGGCTACCGATCATGCTTCTACCGCAAGGTGCCGGTCGGGGCCGCGCGGGCCCAGGGCACGGCGCTGGAGTTCCTCGAGCATGAGAAGGCCTTCGATCCCAAGGCCGTCTACGGCGACGCGCCGAATCCGACGCAGCTCTAGGGTGCATCCGACTTTTGTGTAGCACCGGCTGCGGGGGCGGCAAAAGTCGCCGCTGCGCAGTCTTGCAGATTCTCGCTGTGGCCGCGGCGGCCACACGCTCGTCGAGCGTTCGCCGACCCCCTTGCCTCCCGGTCCCGATGAGTCCGGGCAACGCTACTCGTATGCAAGAACCGCTGTAGCGTCGGGTCTCTTGCACGATGGTCACACCGGCGTAGCCCGGCGGTCCGCCTTCACCGGCGCACGCTCTCCGCCAGCGTCGCTCCCTGGGCATCCTTCGCCGAGATCACCGGCGGCGCCGTGAGCGGCCAGTCGATGGCGAGCGTCGGGTCGTTCCAGAGGATGCACCGTTCGCAGTCCGGGGCGTAGTAGTCGGTGGTCTTGTAGAGAAACTCGGCCGCGTCGGAGAGCACCAGGAACCCGTGGGCCAGCCCCGGCGGCACCCACAGCTGCCGGTGGTTCTCGGCCGAGAGTTCGACGCCCACCCAACGGCCGAACGTCGCCGACTCCGGCCGGATGTCGACGGCCACGTCGAACACGGTGCCTTTGACCACGCGGACGAGTTTTCCCTGGGGTTGCTCGACCTGGTAGTGGAGGCCCCGGAGGACGTGCCTGTGGCTGAAGCTGTGGTTGTCCTGGACGAATGTCACCGGTCCGCCCACGGCCGCCTCGAACACCCGCTGGTTGAAGCTCTCGAAGAAGTGCCCGCGGGCGTCCTCGTAGACCCGCGGCGTCAGGATCAGCACACCGTCGATGGCCGTCGGCGTCACATTCATGGGCGGCGGCCCTCGCGGACCAGGCCCAGGAGATACTCGCCGTAGCCGCTCTTGGCCAGCGGCGCCGCCAGCCGCTCGAGCTGCGCGGAGTCGATCCAGCCGTTTCGCCAGGCGATCTCCTCCGGGCAGCAGATCCGCAGCCCCTGCCGCTTCTCCAGCGTCTGGATGAACTGCGACGCCTCGATCAGGCTGTCGTGGGTGCCGGTGTCGAGCCAGGCGTCGCCCCGGCCCATCGTGTGTACGGTGAGTTGGCCACGCTGGAGGTACACGCGGTTGACGTCGGTGATCTCGAGTTCGCCGCGGGCCGAAGGCTTCATCGTGGCGGCGATGTCGACGACCTGCTCGTCGTAGAAATAAAGGCCGGTGACGGCGTAGCGGCTGCGCGGCTGGCGGGGTTTCTCCTCGAGGGAGATCGCCCGGCCCGCCGCGTCGAACTCGACGACGCCGTACCGCTCCGGATCGGCGACGGGATAGGCGAACACACTCGCGCCGTGCCGCTGGGCGTCGGCTGCCTGGAGCCGTGCGGCGAGCTCGTGGCCGTAGAAGATGTTGTCGCCGAGGACGAGCACCGACGGGCCACCGGCCACGAAGTCGGCGCCGATGACGAAGGCCTGCGCGAGGCCCTCGGGCCGGGGCTGCACCGCGTAGTGGAATCGCAGCCCCCAGGCCTCTCCGTCGCCGAGCAGTTCCTGGAACCGCGGGGTGTCCTGGGGCGTGGAGATGACGAGGATCTCCCGCACGCCAGCGAGCATGAGCGCCCCGAGCGGATAGTAGATCATCGGCTTGTCGTACACAGGCAGGAGCTGCTTCGACATGGCCCGCGTGGCGGGGTGCAGCCGCGTGCCGCTGCCACCGGCGAGGATGATGCCTTTGCGTGCCGTCATGGGAGGGCTCGGGGGGAGACCGGCGCAGCGTGGAGCAGCACGTCGGCCAGGGCGTCCACCACCGGAGCCGCATCATCCTGCCAGGCAGGGAGCGCGACGCCGAGGGCGGCGGTGAGTTTGCCGGTGTCGAGCCGGGAGTTGTGCGGCCGGCGGGCCGGCGTCGGGTAGGCGGACGATGGAATCGCTTCTACGGCCTCGGGCTGGACACGCAGCGGCAGGCCACGGTCGCGGGCCCGCTCCAGGATGAACCGCGCAAAGCCGTGCCACGTGGTGTGGCCACCGGGCACGGCGTGGTAGATGCCCGTCTCGGGGGCCGCACCGGTCCGCGTCGCGCGGTCGATCAGCCTGGCCGTCATGTCGGCCAGGAGCGCGGCGGCCGTCGGTGCGCCGGTCTGGTCGTCGACCACCCGCAGCTCGTCCCGCTCGCGGGCCAGGCGGAGGATCGTGCGCACGAAGTTGGCGCCATGCACGCCGTAGACCCAGCTGGTGCGGAGCACGTAGTGGCGGCCCGCGGCGGCGGCGGCCCGCTCGCCGGCGAGCTTGGTGGCCCCGTAGACGCCCAGCGGCGCGGGGGTGTCGGTCTCGACGTAGTGACCGGTCTTCGTGCCGTCGAAGACGTAGTCGGTGGAATAGTGGACCAGCAGTGCCCCGCGTCGCGCGACCGCGGCGGCGAGGGCGGCCACGGCGTCGGCGTTGACCATGCGGGCGCGGTCGGGCTCCGCCTCGGCCCGGTCGACGGCGGTGTAGGCAGCGGCGTTGACGACGACGTCGGGAGCCTCGCGATCGACCAGCGCGGCCAGGTCGGCGGTCCGCTCGAAGTCGATTTCCGGGTAGTCGAGGGCTACCATGCTTCCCAGCGCCGGCAGCGTGCGGCACAGCTCGTGTCCCACTTGCCCGTTCTTGCCCAGCAGCAGGATCTTGAGGCTCATGACGCGTAGTGCTTCGCCATCCAGTCGCGGTACGAGCCGCTGGTCACGTCGGCGACCCAGTCCTGGTGGTCCAGATACCAGCGGACCGTGCGGCGGATGCCGCTGGCAAACGTTTCCGCCGGCCGCCAGCCGAGGGTCGTGGCGATCTTGGTGGCGTCGATCGCGTATCGCCGGTCGTGGCCGGGCCGGTCCTTCACGAACGTGATCTGCTCGCGGTAGGAACGTCCGTCGGCCCGGGGCTGCAGCTCGTCGAGAATGCCGCACAGCGTGTGCACGACGTCGATGTTGGCCATCTCGCTCGCCCCGCCGACGTTGTAGACCTCGCCCGGCACGCCCGCTTCGAGCACCCGGCGGATGGCAGCGCAGTGGTCGCCGACGTACAGCCAGTCGCGCACCTGCCGGCCGTCGCCGTAGATCGGCAGCGGCTTGCCCGCCAGCGCGTTGTGGATGACCAGCGGGATCAGCTTCTCTGGAAATTGGTACGGCCCGTAGTTGTTCGAGCAGTTGGTCGTCACCACCGGCAGGCCGTAGGTGTGGTGGTAGCCGCGGACCAGGTGGTCGCTCGCCGCCTTGGTCGCCGCGTAGGGGCTGTTGGGCTGGTAGGGGTTGGTCTCGGTGAACGCGGGATCGGCGGGGCCGAGCGAACCGTAGACCTCGTCGGTGGAAATGTGCACGAAGCGGAACGCGCCGCGGTCCGCGGCGGGCAGGGCCGCCCAGTGGGCCCGGGCCGCCTCGAGGAGCCGGAACGTGCCGACGACGTTGGTCGCCACGAAATCCTCGGGGCCGTGGATTGAACGGTCGACGTGGCTCTCGGCGGCGAAGTGCACGATCGCCCGCACGGCCTGATCGGCCAGCAGCCGCTCGACCAGATCGCGGTCGCGGATGTCGCCGTGGACGAACCGGTATCGTCCATCGCCGGCGATGGGCTGGAGGTTCTGCAGGTTGCCGGCGTACGTCAGCGCATCGAGATTCACGACCGGCTCGCCGCCGTGAGCGAGCCAGTCGAGGACGAAGTTGGCACCGATGAAGCCGGCACCGCCGGTGACGAGGATCATGACAGGGGTGCGGCCGGCCTGGGGCGACAGGGGTTCGGGGCGTGTACGGTTCGCCGGGGGCAGTCGGCCGACCGGCGGATTCCGGGCTATGATACAAGGCAAACGCCCAGTCCGCGGGACCCGTCATGCTCACGCCCAACCCGAAGTTCGACATCCGGCCGATCCGGATCGAGACGGCCGTCGCGGAGTCCGCCTGCGGGTGACCACGATGGCCGCGACCCACCTCGCCCTCATCCGCCGGCTCTCGTTCTGCGCCGGGCACCGGCTCTACGGCCACGAGGGCCGGTGCGCGTTTCTCCACGGCCACAACTATCGTGTGGACATCGAGGTCGAGGCCGAAGGCGGGGGGGCCGCGGTCGATGCCGTGGGTCGCGTTGTCGACTTCTCGCTCATCAAGAAGCGGATGCTCGGCTGGCTCGACGAGCACTGGGACCACGCCTTCATCCTCTTCGAGGAGGATGCGACGGCGCTGGCCGCGGTGCGGGCGGCCGAGCCCACGAAGTATTTCGTGCTCCCGTGGAACCCGACCGCCGAGAACATGGCCCGCTACCTGCTCGAGGTGGTGGCCCCGCACGTGCTCGCCGGCCTGGGGGTCGTGGCCCGCAAGGTGAGCGTGTGGGAGACCGACGAGGCCTGCGCGGTGGCCAGCCGCGGCGCCGGCCCGGCCGCGCCGCCGGTGCCGATCGCCGCCGCGGTGTGCGTGGATCGGAGGCCGACGTGACGGGCGAATCGTTCCCAGGGCGTTTTCCGCAGACGCGGCTGCGGCGGCTGCGGCGGCACGCATGGCTCCGCCGAGCGGTGGCCGAGACGCGGCTGGCCGCCGCCGACCTCGTCTGGCCGCTGTTCGTCCACGACCATCGTGAGCCGGCGGCGGTGCCGAGCATGCCCGGCGTGGAGCGACTGTCGATCGAGGGCGTGGTGCGGGCCGCGGAAGAGGCCGCCCGGCTCGGCATCCCGGCGATCGCGGTTTTTCCCGTGACGGAGCCGGCCCTCAAGACCGACGACGGCCGGCTGGCCACCGATCCCGACAACCTCGTGTGCCGCACGCTGCATGCCCTGAAGCGGGAACTGGGTGACGCGGTGGGCGTGATCTGCGACGTGGCCCTCGACCCCTACACGACCCACGGCCACGACGGGCTGTTGCGCGACGGCAAGATCCTCAACGACGAGACGGTGGCAGTGCTCGTCCGGCAGGCCGTTGTGCTCGCCGCGGCGGGCTGCCACGTCGTCGCGCCGTCCGACATGATGGACGGCCGCGTGGGGGCGATCCGCGCGGCCCTCGACGCCGCCGGCCACGAGGACGTGAGCATCCTGTCGTACGCCGCAAAATATGCCTCGGCCTTTTACGGCCCCTTCCGTGACGCCGTCGGCAGCCGCGTGGCGCTGGGCACGGCCGCCGCCCACGGTGTGGCCGACAAGCAGACCTACCAGATGGACCCGGCCAACACCGCCGAGGCCCTGCGGGAGGTGGCCCTCGACATCGCCGAGGGGGCCGACATGGTGATGGTGAAGCCCGCCGGCACGGCGCTCGACATCATCCATCGCGTGAAGGCGGCGTTCGGCCTGCCCACGTTCGCCTACCAGGTGAGCGGGGAGTACGCGATGATCAGGGCGGCCGCCGCCAACGGCTGGCTCGACGGGCCGCAGGCGGCCTTGGAGAGCGTGCTGGTGATCAAGCGGGCCGGCGCCGACGGCATCCTCACCTACTTCGCTCCCGAGATCGCCCGCAGCCTCGGGTCATGACTTCGGGCGGAAGGCGACGAGCCGCTCGGGTCGCGTTTCCAGCCGGGGAGGATCGTCTACGCCCGTGTGGATGAGGTCCACGCAGTACGGGATCGCGGGGAACACCGCGTCGAGGCACTCGCGGATGCTCTTCGGCCGGCCCGGCAGGTTGACGACGAGCGCCAGCCCGCAGACGCCGGCCGTCTGCCGGGAGAGGATCGCCGTGGGCACGTATTGCAGCGACACCTGTCGCATCCGCTCGCCGAACCCCGGCAGCAGTTTCGTGCACACCCGCTCCGTGGCCTCGGGCGTGACGTCGCGCGGCGCCGGGCCGGTGCCGCCGGTCGTGACGACCAGGCAGCAGCCCGCCGCCGCCAGGTCGCGGATCGCGGCGGCGATGTCGTCGATGTCGTCGGGCACGATCCGCTCACTGGCCTCCCACGGGGAGGCGAGCACCTCGGCGAGATAGGACCGGATCGCGGGGCCCCCCTCGTCGGCATATTCGCCGCGGCTGGCCCGGTCGGAGACCGTCAGGATGCCGATGTGTGCGGGTGGATGTGACATAGCGTGTGCCGAAGGTTTGGCCCAAGCCGGTTCGCAGGCGGCATGAGTTCGCTCGCTGCGGCGCAGCGCCGTCACGCTCGCGATCCTCACGCCGACCCGCTCACCTCCCGTTGCAGGGAGCGACTCGGGAAAAGCGTGGCGCGCGGCAGCCCGCGACGCAACTCATGCCGTCCCCGAGCGGGGTTCAGCCGATGCGGCTCAATCCTCGATCATCCAAGCGTCGTTCGCAGACTGTGGAACAAGTCTTCCCGAGCAGGATGCGAGGAATGCCGACCGGGGAAATCCTCGGCGTTTCCACCGGTCGGCCAAGTGGACAAAGGCCATGGAGGGCTTTGTCCACTGACAGTTAGATGATTCCCCGCGCCTCGAGCAGGGCCACGACGGCGTCCACGCACTTCGCGACCGGCCACTCGTGGGTCGGCAGGACGAGGTCGGGGCCGGCGGGTGGCTCATAGGGGGCGGAGATGCCGGGGAAGTTTGCGATCTCGCCGGCGTCGGCGAGCGGGTAATGCCCGTCGGTGTCGCGGGTGCGGCAGACCTCCAGCGGCGCGGAGAGGTGGACGACGAGAAATCGGTCGCTCCCCACCCGCTCGGCGGCCTTGTGCCGCACGGCCTCGTCGGGGGCCACGAACGCCGCGAGCACCACGATCCCCGAGTCGTTGAACAGCCGCGCCACCTCGACGCCGCGGCGCAGGTTCTCGCTGCGCTCCTCGGCGGTGAAGCCGAGGTCGCGGCTGATGCCCAGCCGCAGCGACTGGCCGTCGAGCACCGCCACCGCCCGGCCGAGGTCGAAGAGCCGCCGCTCCACCGCCTGGGCGAGCGTCGTCTTGCCCGATCCCGTGAGGCCCGTGAACAGGATGGTGGCCGGCTTCTGGCCGAAGCGGGCCTCGCGCTCCGCGGCCGTGACCGTGCTGGCGGTGCCGTGGAGGCCGGCCGCGGCCGGCGGGTCGTCCCAGTGGGCCTTGCCGCCATCCTCCTGCTCCCGGTCGAGGATCATGCCGGCGGCCACCGTGGCGTTGGTGAGCCGGTCGATCATGATGAACGAGCCGGTGGCACGGTTGCGGCGGTAGGCGTCGTAGGCGATCGGGCTGGTGAGCGTGATCGCGCAGCGGCCGATCTCGTTCAGGGCCAGCGTCGGCGCGGGCTGCCGGTGGAGCGTGTTGATGTCGACGCGGTAGCGGAGGGAGCCCACGGCCCCGGGCGCCACCTTGCTCGTCTGCTTGAAGAGATACTGCTTGCCGGGCACGAGCGGCTCCTCGGCCATCCACACGACCATGGCCTCGAACCGGTGGTCCACCTTGGGCACGTTGCCCGGCCGCACGAGCATGTCGCCGCGGCTGGAGTCGATCTCGTCCTCGAGCGTGAGCGTGACCGACTGCGGGGCGAAGGCCTCGGTGAGCTCGCCGTCGAACGTGACGATGCTCTTCACGCGGCTCTTCTTCCGGGACGGGAGGCTCATCACCTCGTCTCCCTGGCGGATGATGCCGGAGGCGATCGTGCCGGAGAAGCCGCGGAAGTCGAGGTTCGGTCGGAGCACGAGCTGCACCGGGAAGCGGAAGTCCTCCAGGTTGCGGTCGGAGCCGATGTACACCGTCTCGAGCAGCGGCATCAGCGGGGAGCCCGTGTACCAGGGCATGTTTGGGCTCGGGGCCACGACGTTGTCGCCCTTGAGGGCCGAGATCGGCATGAAGTGGAGGTCGGGCAGCTCGAGGCGGCCGGCAAAGTCGACGTAATCCTGCCGGATCCGCTCGAACACCGCCTGGTCGTAGCCGACGATGTCCATCTTGTTGATGGCCACGACGATGTGGCGGATGCCGAGGAGCGACACGATGAACGAGTGCCGCTTCGTCTGCGGGAGCACGCCGTGGCGGGCATCGATGAGGATGATGGCCAGGTCGGCCGTCGAGGCCCCGGTGGCCATGTTGCGGGTGTACTGCTCGTGGCCGGGCGTGTCGGCGATGATGAACTTGCGCTTGTCGGTGGAGAAGTAGCGGTAGGCGACGTCGATCGTGATCCCCTGCTGCCGCTCGTCCTCCAGCCCGTCGGTGAACAGGGCGAGATCGACCTCCTCGCCGGTCGTACCGTAGCGGGAGGTGTCTTTCTTGATCGCCGCCAGCTGGTCCTCGTAGATCATCTTCGACTCGTAGAACAGCCGGCCGATGAGCGTGCTCTTGCCGTCGTCCACGCTGCCGCAGGTGATGAACCGCAGCAGCTCCTTGCGCTCGTGCTGCGCGAGGTATTCGTCGATGTTCGTGGCGATCAGTGCTGATTGGTGTGACATGGGTGTCTAGCGTTTTCGGCAAGGGCTGGAGTGGGCTGCGATGGATGACACGTGCGACTCGGGTGGTGCCGCAGCTCGGGGCTGCCCGTGCCCTCTCGCCGGACGTTCGCCTCGGCCCTCCCGGCCTCGGCTCTCTGCATGTCCGCTTCGCTTCGCCATCCCTGGCTCCGCTCGCTTCCATAGCCCGCTCGAAGGCACGGGCAGCCCCTCGCGGGTCTTCGTTCGGGAGGACATGAGTCTGGTCACACCGCACCTGTCCGCGGCCGCAAGGGCCGTTCTGCGGCCGCGGCTTGTGCCGCGGTCCGGAGCAACGGCTGGCGAAGGGGTGGCTTCAAAAGTAGCCCTCTTTCTTTTTCTTTTCCATGCTGCCCGCCTCGTCGGTGTCGATGAGCCGGCCCTGCCGCTCGGAGAACGTCGTCAGGAGCATCTCCTGGATGATCTCGGGGAGGGTGGTGGCACTGGAGTCGACGGCGCCCGACAGCGGGTAGCAGCCGAGCGTGCGGAACCGCACCCGCCGCATCTCGGGCTGCTCGCCCGGCTTCAGGGGCAGCCGCTCGTCGTCCACCATGATCATCACGCCGTCGCGCCACACGATCGGCCGCTCGGCGGCGAAGTACAGCGGCACGATCGGGATCTGCTCCAGGTGGATGTACTGCCAGACGTCGAGCTCGGTCCAGTTGGAGAGCGGGAAGACGCGGATGCTTTCGCCCTTGCGGACCTTCGTGTTGTAGAGGTTCCACAGCTCGGGTCGCTGGTTCTTTGGATCCCAGCGGTGGAACTCGTCACGGAAGGAGAACACCCGCTCCTTGGCCCGGCTCTTTTCCTCGTCGCGTCGCGCGCCGCCGAAGGCGACGTCGAAGCGGTACTTGTCGAGCGCCTGCCGCAGGGCCTGCGTCTTCATGACGTCGGTGTGGACCTTGCTGCCATGGGTGATCGGGTTGACGCCCGCCGCCCGGCCCTCCTCGTTGGTGTGGACGAGCAGCTTGAAGCCCAGTTCCTTGGCCACGTATTCGTCGCGGAGCCGGTACATGTCCTTGAACTTCCACGTCGTGTCGATGTGCATCAACGGGAAGGGAGGCTTGGCCGGATAGAAGGCCTTCTCGGCGAGGCGGACCATGACCGCCGAATCCTTGCCGATGGAGTAGAGCATCACCGGGTTTTCGAACTCGGCAGCCACCTCGCGAATGATGTGGATGCTCTCGGCTTCGAGCTGGCGGAGGTGGGTGAGGTTGTAGGTCGTCATCGGCCGCTGCAGGGATGGTTGGCGGGTTGAAATTTCAATGTACCGCCACGATGAAACCCGAGTCCACGCCGGTTTTCGCCGGGTCCGCGGCTCACGACAGCCGCTCGCGGACGGCGTCGGCCTGGCGGCGGATCGCCCGCAGGTCGGCCGCATCCTTGCGGCCCACGTTCTTGAGCTGCATCGTCATTCGCTGATTCTTCGCCAGCAGCTTCTGGTGGCGGGCGAGAAAGTCCCAGTAGAGTGTCGTGAACGGGCAGGCGTCGGGGCCTGTGGACTGTTTGGGATCGTAGCGGCAGCCTTTGCAGGCGTTGCTCATGCGGTCGATGTAGGCGCCCGTGGCACAGTAGGGCTTGGAGGCCATCACGCCGCCATCGGCGAACTGGCTCATGCCGAGCGTGTTGGGGAGTTCCACCCACTCGACCGCGTCGACGTAGACGGCGAGATACCACTCGTGGACCCGCTGCGGCGCGACGCCGAAGAGGAGCGCAAACAGCCCCGTCACCATCAGCCGCTGGATGTGGTGGGCGTAGCCATATGCGAGCGTCTGCCCGACGGCATCCCGGAGACAGTTCATGTCGGTGTCGCCCGTCCAATACAGGTTCGGCAATGGCATTGCCGCGTTCAGCGCGTTGCGGTCGAGGTATTCCGGCATGAACTGCCAGTACACACCGCGGACATACTCCCGCCAGCCGATCACCTGGCGGATGAAGCCCTCGGCCGCCTCCAGCGGCGCTTTGCCTTGTCGCCAGGCCCGCTCCGCGCCGGCGACGACGTCGCGGGGGTCGAGGAGCTTCATGTTCATGGCCTGCGCGAGCCGCGAGTGGTAGAGCCAGGGCTCGCCGGTCCAGATCGCGTCTTGGTAGCGGCCGAAGAGGGGCAGCCGGTGCGACAGAAAATCGTCGAGTGCGGCCTGGGCGTCGGCGGGTGTCACCGGCCAGTCGAAGTGGGCGAGGCTGCCGGGGTGCTTGGCGAACCGGGCGTTCACGAGGTCGAGCACGCCGCGGGTGGTGGCGTCGGGCGCGAACCGTACCGGAGCAGGAAGTTTTCCCGGGCCAGTCTTCGGGAACGCGCCACGGTTCTCGGCGTCGTAGTTCCATTGGCCGCCGGCCGGCTCGCCGTCATCCATGAGCACGCCGAACTTTTCCCGCAGCGGCCGGTAGAAGTATTCAAGCCGCAGCTGCTTGCGACCCGTGGCGTGCGCGGCGAACTCCTCACGCGAGGAAAAGAAGTGGCGGTCGGGCCGGATCTCAAGTGGAAGGCCGGCGGCCTGGGCCGCCGCGCGGAACGCCTCCTGCACCCGCCATTCGCCTGGTTCGACGACGACGAGTTTTTCGGGGCCGGCCTGCTCCTGCTTCAGGCGGGCCAGACTCGCGGCGAGGGCCGCGGCGAGCGTGCCCGGCTCCTGGGGCCGCGGCTGCGCGGCGAGCTCCGTGTAATCGACAGCGATTCGCTCCTCGAGCAGGGCGTCGCGAAAATGCCGCATTGCCGCCAGGAAGACGGCGATCCGCGCCTTGTGCGACCAGACGTGCGTGCTTTCCTCGGCCACCTCCGCCATCCAGACGGTGTCGCGGGCCGCATCGAAGCCGTCGAAGGCGGCGCTCGAACGGTCGAGCTGGTCGCCGAGCACGATGACGAGATGCCGCGGCATGCGGACGAGCCCGGGGGGAGGAGGGAAGGGAAACCGGAGAACCGCGGTATGGTATGCCGCCGCCGGCGGGCACGAGTCGCCGCCGGTGGATGCGGCAGGGTAGATGCTCGGGTTTTCGCGGGGATTTTCCGCAACCCAGGGCGCCTCGCCGGTGCCGCCAAAAAATTTTGGCCGACCGCTTGACGGGCGCGGAGGGCCTGTCTATCTTCTGCAACAGTGATGCAAAAAGGCTCGAGGCGGTGTGCCGGGGCCCAAGCATCACGTCTTCGAGACTGCTCGTGAGCGCGTCCTGATCCGTGGTGCCCGGCGTCCCCGTTAGGGGAAGCGTGCGCCTCGTCGATCGTCGCCCGGCAGTTCCCCAGGTTCGGTCCATGCGGGGCGGCGTTTTTGCCTCGTGGCGGAAACGCGGAGAACCAGCCAGTCGTCGCCCACCGGATCAAGACCGCTCATGTTTTGCAACCGGCTTGCAAATGCAACACAAGTGCAATACCATCCGGGTGGTCCGTGGATTCACGCTCGTGGAGCTCCTGGTCGTGGTCGCCATCATCGGCACGCTCGTCGCCCTGCTCTTGCCGGCCGTGCAGTCGGTGCGGGCGGCCGCGCGGCGGACGCAGTGTGCCAGCAACATGCGGCAGGTCGCTCTCGGCGTCATCACCTACGCCGATGCCCACCGCGGCCGCTTTCCGTCCCGCACCCACACCGAGGACGTCTCCCGTCACCTGCATTGGATCCAGCAACTCGCCCCGTTCGTGGAGAGCGTCGACTCGATCAGGCTCTGCCCGGACGACCCGCTCGGCAGCGTGCGAATGAACGGGCTGCCGGGATCAGGTGTGGCCTTCGCCGATCCTCAGCATCCCGACCCGACGAAGCGGTTCACGCCACAGACCAGTTTTGTGGCCAATGGCTACCTGTCGTTCGATGATACGGTGCTCAACTCCAAGGGTGTCAACAACCTCAACAAGATTCAGGCCCGCTCCAAGGCCGTGATGCTCTTCGAGAAGTATTCCGATCCGGCCGTAGTCGCCGATCGAACGAAACAGATCGATGAGTTGCTGGAGTCGCACTTCGATCACACTCACTCACCCGACTGGTTCCGCTGGTATCCATCGCGGAAGGATCGGGTGCTGCGAACTATCGCGGCTGACATTCAGGTCGACCGTCATGGCAATGGCGGGCACTTCGCCTACGCCGACGGTCACGTGGAGCTGGTGGCAGAGACACAGGTCAACGACTGGGTGAACGAGGGCTTCGAGTTCGCGAAGCCCAATCGGTGACGGAACGACGGAAACGATTTATCACGAACGACGAAAGGTGACGCGATGCGCGGAATGAACACGGGTCCGGACGGGATCGGGGCGAAGTTGGGAGTGCTGGCGATCGGGCTGTTCCTGTCGATGCATCAGGTCTGGGCCGAGCCGCATGCGGACGTTGACATCGTGATCGCCTCCGGACAGTTGGCGACCGAAGGTGGGATCTACGCGACGGGTTCGTTCGCCGGCCGCGTCTTCGATGGCGAGTTGGCGCCCGGCAATCCTGACAACACGACGATCGAGCCCGGTTTCGATGCCCCGGTCGGCACCTTCCAGTCGGGAAACCAGGTGCGGTTCGACTTCGTGCAGCAGCTGCTGTACTGGAGCGGCACCGCGCTCACCGCGCCGCCGGCGAATCTCACCGTGACGCTCGGTGCGAACTCGCGGACAATTTCCGGCACCGCTACCTCCGGGCTGCCCGGCTTCCTCGTGGCAACTGCAGACGGAAGCGGAGGCTTCCACAAGGACATGACCTGGAGCCTGTCGAACACGGCGGCAGACGGGCTGTATGGCGTCGTGCTCACGCTCGGGCCGGAGGCGGGGACGACGGGCTTCACAACCTCTGATCCCTTCCTGATCGGGTTCGTCAATGGCACCGTCGCCGACGTGCCAGGGGGCTTCGCGGCCATGGTAAACGTCGCCTTGGTCCCCGAGCCTTCGAGTATGGCTCTGGCCGCGCTGGGCGTGGCGGGCGTTCTGGCCGCCGGTTACAGGCGTCGCCGGCGTGCTGCTGGCCCGAAATCAACGGCGACCGAAATCGCCGGTTAATCCGGACCAACCCCTGCGGTTCCTCCTGGCAGACACAGACGACTTTTCGGCTGGCTGCCAGGAGGAACGCCGTGATCGCTCACGCTCGCAAGGCTCCGCGGATTCCGAAACTCGCCCGTAACTCCCACCCCTCCGGCCGGGGTGTGGCGCTCGCCGCGGATCAGGCCCGCCGCGAAGAGGCCGCGGCGGTGGCCGCCCGGCGGGAAGCCCTTCGGATCCGTCGCGAGGAGTTCTTCGCCCGGGAAATCGAGTTCGTCGCCTGCCCGCAGTTTCGCCGCAAATCGGCCGAGGCTCTGGCCACGACGCCGCCGGACGCGGCGGCCGTGCCGCTGGAGCAGTCGCGGCCCGAGGCCACCGCGAGCAAGGATCTGACGCCGTATTTGGCCAGCCTGTACCGCACCCGGCTGCTGACCAAGGACGAGGAGCAGTTTTACTTCCGGCGGATGAACTGGCTGAAGTATCGCGCCGCGCGGATGCGGCGGCGGCTCGACCGCCGGCGGGCCACGGTCGCGCAGATCGAGCGGATCGAGGGCTGGCTGACGGAGGCCGAAACCGTCAAGGCGATCCTGATCACGGCCAACCTCAGGCTCGTCGTCTCGATCGCCAAAAAGTTCGTGGACCCCACGTATTCGTTCGATGAACTGGTCAGCGAGGGCAACGTCGCCCTCATGCGGGCGGTGGAGAAGTTCAACTTCGCCCTCGGCAACCGGTTCAGCACCTACGCCACCTACGCCATCCAACGGCACTTCTTCCGCCTCTCGCACCGCGGCCGCCAGTTCCGCAAGCGGTTCATCGCCGACGACGAGGCTCTGCGGGACCGGGCTTCGGAGCAGCCGACGCAGGAATATTGCTCGGCCGAGCAGATCGGCATGCTCAAGGGCTTGTTCGGGCAGTTCCTCGCGGACCTCGAGCCGCGGGAGCGGGAAATCGTGGTCGCCCGGTTCGGCTTCGACGGCAAGGCGCCGCGGACGTTCCGCGAACTGGGCGCCACGATGGGCGTGTGCAAGGAGCGGATCCGGCAGATCCAGGGCCGGGCGATGGAAAAGCTGCGCGACATGGCCGCCGCGGCCCGGCTCGAGCAGACGGTGGGCGACTGGCTGTAGGGGGTGTCGCGGATCCGGTCGGGGCTGCCCATGCCCCATCGCCGCTGCCGGCAGGCCTGAAGCGTAAGGCTATCGGTCCGTGGCTGAGCACGCCCGCGTGCCGCTGCCGGGAAGCCCGCAGCCTAAGCTGAGGGAATACGCGATGCTTCACCGGAAACCGCTTCGCATTCCGCTCGGCTCACGCCTCGGGCTCTTCCGTGGCGCATGCCTCCGGGCATGCGAATGGGCGTCCGCGCTTCCAAGCCCGGATTCGCACGCCTGGAGGCGTACGCCACGGGACCGCGCTTCAAGGAACGGGACCGCCAAGCCTGCTCACAGGAAACCCATTCCTGGGCCCACGAGGCAGTCTGCCGGAACTGCGTTGCGAGATGTGCGAGCGAAGCCCAAATCAGATTTCCATCAAGGGTCAGTGAGAAGGTAGTGCTGGCCGATTTGGGGCCAGTGTCCAAAAGAAGAGGAGCCAGGTGATGTCGCAACGGGTGCTCGTGATCGGTGGGGGCGGCGGGATCGGGGCCGCGGTCGCGCGGCTGGTCGTGGCAAGCAGCGGGCAGGTGTTTCTCGCGGGCCGGGACGAGGCGAAGCTGGCTGCGGTCGGAGGCGAACTCGGGATGCCATACGGATCGGTCGAGGCGGCCGATCCCGACGCCATCGACGCCTGTGCCGATGCGGCGGCGGCCGCCCTCGGCGGGCTCGACGGGATCGTCAACTGCGCCGGGTCGCTGCTCCTCAAGCCCGCGCATCTGACGACCACGGCCGAGTGGCAGGCCACGCTGGCGGCGAATCTGTCGAGTGCCTTCGGCTGCGTGCGGGCCGCCGGCCGGCTCCTCAAGGCGGCGGGCGGATCGGTGGTGCTCGTGTCGAGCGCCGCGGCCCGGGTCGGCCTGGCCAACCACGAGGCGATCGCGGCCGCCAAGGCGGGCGTGATCGGCCTGGTGCTGTCCGCGGCGGCCACCTACGCAAAACAGAAGATCCGCTTCAATGCCGTGGCGCCCGGGCTCGTCCGCACGCCGCTGACGAAGGGGCTGGTGGCGAGCGAACTGGCGGAAAAAGCCTCGGTGGGCATGCACCCGCTGGGCCGGCTCGGCGAGCCGGAGGACGTCGCCCGGGCGATTTACTTCCTGCTCGACCCCGCTCAGGGCTGGATCACGGGGCAGGTGCTCGGCGTGGACGGCGGCCTGGCCGACCTGCGGGGCCGATAGGCCGCATCCCTTCCCGGGTGCCATGCGATGCGGGTTTCAACCGGGGGCATCACCTGTCGTGCCTTCGACAGCGGCTGAAAGCGGCCCGCTCCGGCCCCGAAGCCGGCCTTGCGGCTCGCGCGGCGCCTTCCCTATCCTCCCGCCCCCGCCCCGTCCGCGGGCGGCCATCAGGGAGGATCCGCCATGCCGATCACGCTGGGAGAACTGGCCGCCGCCGTGGCCGGCACGCTCGTCGGCGACGCCGCCGCGCTGCCGCTGGCCGGCGCCGCCACGCTGGAAGCCGCCGCTGGCGACGAGATCACGCTCGTCGACGCGGCCGACAAACTCCACCTCCTGGCGAAGAGCCGGGCGGGGGCGGCGATCGTGCCGCCGGGCACCGGTCCGCTCGACCGCCCCACGATCGAGGTCGGCGACGTCCATGCCACGTTCGCCACGGTGATCGCCCGCTTCCGGCCGCCCCGGCCGCGGACGCGGTCCGGCGTCAGCCCGCAGGCCGCGATCGATCCCACGGCGCGGATCGCCGCCGACGTCGACATCCATCCCTTCGTTACCGTGGGGCCCGACGTCGAGATCGCCGCCGGGGCGACGATCCACGCGGGCGTGCGGCTCATGGCCGGCTGCCGGATCGGGGCGGGCACCGAGATCTTTCCCAACGCCGTGCTCTACGAGAACACGGTGGTGGGCCGCGACTGCATCGTGCACGCCAATGCCGTGCTCGGTGCCTACGGCTTCGGCTACAAGCCGACGGCCGCGGGCTATGTGCTCTCGGCACAGCTCGGCTGGGTGGAGATCGGCGACGCGGTCGAGATCGGCGCCGGCACGACGATCGACCGCGGCACCTACGGGCCCACCGTGATCGGCACGGGCACCAAGATCGACAACCTGGTGATGCTCGCCCACAACTGCCGGCTCGGCCACCACAACATGATCTGCTCGCAGGTCGGCGTGGCCGGCAGCACGACCACCGGCGACTGGGTGGTGATGGCGGGCCAGGTGGGCGTTCGCGACCATGTGCACATCGGCGACAAGGCCGTGCTCGGCGCCCGCTCCGGCGTGTCGTGCGACATCGAGGCGGGCAAGACGGTGCTCGGCGAGCCGGCGATCGACCTCCGCGACCGCAAGCTGCAGCTGGCCACGATCAGCAAGCTGCCCGAGATGCGCAAGGACCTGAAGACGCTCGCCGCCCGGGTCGAGAGCCTGGAGCGGGCCGGCGGCCGCGGCGCGGCCGAGGCGGCCTGAGGGCGGCGCCATGCAGGGATCGTCGACTGCGCAGCCCGACCCTCTGGCCGGTGAGACGGTGGGCATCCTCGCCGGCTGGGGCCGATTTCCCGTGGCGGTCGCCGAGGCGATCCGCCGCCGGGGTGGCCGCCCGGCGATCCTCGCCATCCGCGGCCATGCCGACGCGGCGCTCGAGCCGCTGGCCGACGCCTATGGCGAGGTGGGCGTGGCCGAGATCGGCACGGCGATCGCGTTCTTTCGTGGCCACGGAGTCCGCCGGGCGACGATGGCGGGGAAGATCCACAAGACCAAGCTCTTCGAGAAGGGGGCGTGGCGGCGGCTGCTTCCCGACTGGACGGGCCTGAAGACCTTCTGGCCGCACTTCGTCAGCCGGCGGCACGACAACCGCGACGACTCGCTCCTCGGCGCGATCGCCGCGGCGTTCGACGCCCGGGGCGTGCGGATCTGCCCGGCGACCGACTTCGCGCCCGAACTGCTCGCCGCCGGGGGTGTGCTCGCCGGCCGGCCGCTGACGCCGCGGCAGCTGGCCGACGTCGCCTTCGGCTGGCGGCTGGCCAAGGAACTCGGCCGTCTCGACATCGGCCAGTCGGTCGTGGTCAAGAATCGGGCGCCCTTGGCGCTGGAGGCGATCGAGGGCACCGACGCCTGCATCCGCCGGGCGGGGCAGCTGTGCCCGGCCGGCGGCATGACGGTCGTCAAGGTTGCCAAGCCGCAGCAGGACCTGCGGTTCGACATGCCGACGATCGGCATCGGCACGCTCGAATCGCTGGCGGCCGCCGGGGCCGCCGTGTTGGCCGTCGAGGCGGGGCGGACGATTCTCGTGGACGCCGCCGCGCTCGCGACGTTCGCCGTCGCGCACGGGATCACGGTCGCGAGTTTCTACGACGTCGCGGGCAGTCCGGTGATCGAGGATGCCGTCGCCGCCTGACGGACCAGTGCCCAATCCCAATCCTGTTTGGCGCGGGCGATGCCTCCTGTTCCCTCTCCATCTGATACGGCTCACACTTGAGCCTCGCGCACGAACCTCTCCTGGGCAACAACGGCGAGGGAGGGATTGTCCATGCCCCAGGAGCCGGCGTGGCTGACCAGCGTAGCCAGGGATGGCGGAGCGCAGGCAGCCTCGAGAGAGTGGAGGCCTGGAAGGCCGAAACGAACGACCGGCGATGGGGCGTGGGCAGTCCCGACCAGCGTCACGCGCGAGGTTCAAGTGTGAAGCGTATGAGAGAGGGTCGGGGTGAGGGGGCTTCCGTTGCCCCTGCGGAAGCACCCTCACCCGGCCTTCGGCCGGCCTCTCCCAGGGGGAGAGGCGAAAGCTCACATGAGGACGCTCGCGAAATGTCAGCTCTGGGATGCTCCAGGTTGTAGACTCGGCTGCATGGTGCTTCGCCTCGTGACGCTCTGCATGGGTTGGACTGCGCTGGCGGCGGCCGCCGTCCACGCCGCACCGCCGGTCGCGGCGCCGCCCCTGGCGGTCGATACCGCCATCGATCGCGCCACGGAGATTCCTCCGGCCCGGACGCATCATCGCGGCCGCGAGATCGCGCAGACGATGCACTACACCGGTGCTCCGTGGCTGGTCCGCGAGAGCCGGCAGCGGGAGGAGGACTGCCGCATGCTCCTGGAGGCGCTGGCGGTGGAGCCGGGGCAGACGGTCTGCGACATGGGCTGCGGCAACGGCTTCTACACACTCGAACTCGCCCGCCGCGTGGGGCCGCGGGGGCTCGTGTACGCCGTCGACATCCAGCCCGAGATGCTCCGCATGCTCGCCGAACGGGCGGCTGCCGAAGGACTCGACAACATCCGGCCGATGTTGGGCACGCCGATCGATCCGCGGCTCCCCGCAGCGGCCGTCGACATGGTGCTGTGCGTGGACGTGTACCACGAGTTCTCGCACCCCGAGGAGATGCTCGCGCGGATCCGGGCCAGCCTGAAGCCGCGCGGCCGGCTGGTGCTGGCCGAGTTCCGGGGCGAGGATCCCGCCGTGCCGATCAAGCCGCTGCACAAGATGACCAAGCAGCAGATGCAGGCTGAGCTGGAGCCGGCCGGCTTCATGGTTGCCGGCGAGTTCAACCGGCTCCCCTGGCAGCACCTGGTGTTTTTCAGGGCCGGCCGGCACCCGGTCCCCGACGCAGACCCCCAGGGCCCCGCAAATCGCCCGAATTCCAGCGAATTCGGCGTGCCGGGCAAAAAACCATGAAAACCCCGGCTGGCGTGTTGCAATGGTCCGGGGGGGTCGCGATACTTAATCTTCGCTAAGGCCCGTGGGTTGGCGTGTTCGTCACGGATGCGTCGGCCAGCTGCACCCAACGATGATGCACCGAGAGAAGATTCTCATGGCTCTTCGCCCCTCGAGTTTCCGTGCTACCGATGCCGCGGCCCGGGATCCCCGTGGCGGGTCGCTCGATCCCGCGGTGATCTGCGACACGAACGCCGGCGGCGTGTGTGTCGAGGAGACGCCCGTCGCGAGCAACTGGGTGCTCGGTTCCAACGCCACGGTGCGGCGAATCGCCAAGGCCGTCGAGCGGGCCGCCGAGGTGGAGTGCACGGTGCTGGTGTGCGGTGAGACCGGCACCGGCAAGGAACTGTGGGCCCGGCTTCTGCACCGCAGCGGCCCGCGTCGCAACAAGGCCTTCGTGCCGGTGAACTGCGCGGCACTCACGCCATCACTCGCCGAAAGCCAACTGTTCGGTCACGAGAAGGGGGCGTTCACCGGGGCTGCCGGCCGCTCGCTCGGCATCTTCCGCGCCGCCCAGGGCGGCGTCGTGTTCCTCGACGAAATCGGGGAGATGCCGCTCGAACTGCAGGCCAAGCTCCTCCGCGTGCTCCAGCAGCGTGAAGTGCTGCCGGTCGGCGCCAACGAGCCGGTCCCGATCGACGTCCAGGTGGTCGCCGCGACCAACCGCGATCTCGAAGCCGAGGTCGAGAAGGGGGCGTTTCGCGAGGACCTCTACTACCGCCTGAACATGATCGAGCTCAAGGTGCCCTCGCTGCGTGAGCGGCCCGAGGACATCCCGTCGTTCATCGAGTTCTTCGCGCGGAAGTTCGCGAATCGCTATCGCTTGCCGCTCTGGGAGCCGTCGCCCGAAGCCTTGGCGGCGTTTTGCAGTTTCGAGTGGCCGGGCAACGTGCGGCAGCTCGAGCATGTGATCGAGCAGGGCTACGTGCTGCAGAGCGAGCCGGTGCTGCCGGTCCGCTCCCGGCCCGGCAAGGCATCCACGGCGCGGCTGCCGTGCCTCGATCTGGCGAAGCTGCGGGAACAGGCCATCAAGGAGGCCCTCGAGGTCACCCGTGGCCACAAGGCGAACGCCGCCAAGCTGCTGGGTGTGCACGCCAACACCATGACGCGGCTGCTTCGCGAAATCGCCGACGGTGCGCAGCAAGACGACGAGTAGCCGTCAGCCGATCCGGCACGTGCCCGCGTCGCAGCGGCCTGCAATGCGGTAGCGGTGCCGGGCGACGAAGCGATAGAGACCGTTCCACACGGGCATCGAGCCGGGGATGTGGAGTGGCAGTGCCATCGGCCAGAGCAGGGGGAGCCGCCTGGAGAGATAGCGGACGGCTTCCGCGCCGCCGCGGGCCCGTCCGGCCCGGTCCACGACATACATCTGGGCCAGCAGCTCCTCGGTCGGGAGCTCCGGAAAGTCGCGGGCGACCTGCGGGTCGTGCAGTGACGTGAACGCAAGTCGGCCGGTCGGGTCGAGCCGCCGCAGGAGGGCGATCTGGCCGCGGCAGAAGCGGCACGCGCCGTCATAGAGCACGGTGTCGCGGACGGGCTTGGTCGCTGTGCGGATCATCGGCGCCTCGGAATCCCAGCCATCGGCGGGCTCCTCAAGGGAAACCGCCGGGCCGCGCCGCGGATAACGGTCACCGGCCGTGGAACGGCTGCGGGGAGCCGCCGCGGCTGGGCAGCTTCACGAACTGCATGACCGTCACGGCCCCGACAGAGAGCAGCGTCCACGGGGCCCAGTCGGGAGCGGTGAATGTGTGCGGCCCGCCACCGCCTTGGACCGGCAGGACGAGGGCGGAGTCGATGAGCAGCAGTTCGACGCCCAGAATGCAGGCGAAGATGCCGGCGGCCAGGCAAAAACTCTTCCACATAATGGCGATGATGCCGGCGCGAGCCGGGATGAGGCGACGATGCGACCGCCACTAACGGCCGTCCTGCGGAACATCGGAATCCGACCCCTGTGGCCTGCAGCGACCCGTTCGGCCCGGCAGGCCGTAACGCCTGCAGCGATTGCCGGGGCGGCGGACGTGATGGGGTCAGCCTTCGGCGGTGTCGGCGGCGGCATCGGGAGGCTCGACTGCCGGTCGGCCGGGCCGCCGTTCGGCCTCGGTGCCGGGCACCAGTTGGGGCGTCGCCGTCGCGGCCTCGACGATCGACCGCAGTTCCTCGCCGTCCATCACCTCGCACTCGATGAGCCGGCTCGTCACGGCCTCCAAGGCCCCGCGGCGCGTCTCCAGGATCCGCCGCACCTTGGTCATCGCCGTGTCGACGATCCGCCGCACCTCCTCGTCGATCTCGCGGGCGGTCTGCTCGCTGTGGCTGCGGGCGGCCGGCAGATCGGCGCCGGATCCGGCGAGGAACGGCGACCGCGGACTTTCCCGGTAGGTCACGCGGCCGAGCCGGCTCATGCCGTAGTCCATGACCATCGCCCGCGCGATCTCGCTGGCCCGCTCCAGGTCGTTCTGGGCGCCCGTCGACACATCGGCGTAGACCAGTTCCTCCGCGATCGTGCCGGCGAGGAGCACCTGGATCCGGCTTTCGAGTTCGCTTTGCGTGAGCAGGTAGCGGTCATCCTCCGGCCGCTGCATGGTGTAGCCCAGGGCCGCCAGGCCGCGGGGAATGATCGACACCTTGTGCACCGGGTCGGTGTTCGGCAGCGAGAAGGCGACCAGGGCGTGGGCGGCCTCGTGGTAGGCGACCCGCCGCTTCTCGTCCTCGTGGATCACCCGCTTCTTCTTTTCCAGTCCGGCGGTGACCCGCTCGACGCCCTCGTTGAACTCGTCCATCCCGACGGCCGGCTTGTCGTTGCGGGCCGCGAGCAACGCGGCTTCGTTGACAAGGTTGGCCAGGTCGGCCCCGACGAAGCCGGAGGTGATGCGGGCGATGTGTTCGAGATTCACGGTCGGGTCGAGCTTCACGTTGGCCACGTGGACTCGGAGGATCGCTTCGCGGCCGCGGACATCGGGACGATCGACGAGCACGTGCCGGTCGAAGCGGCCGGGCCGGAGGAGCGCGGGATCGAGCGTTTCCGGGCGGTTGGTGGCCGCGAGCACGATGACGCCGGAGTTGCTGCCGAAGCCGTCCATCTCCACCAGCAGGGCGTTGAGCGTCTGCTCCCGCTCGTCGTGGCCACCCACGACGCTCGTGCCGCGGGTCTTGCCCAGGGCGTCGAGCTCGTCGATGAAGATGATGCACGGTGCCTTGGCGGCGGCCTGCTGGAACATGTCGCGGACCCGGGCCGCCCCTACGCCCACGAACATCTCCACGAAATCGCTGCCCGAGAGGCCGAAGAAGGGCACGCCCGCCTCGCCCGCGATCGCCTTGGCGAGCAGCGTCTTGCCGGTCCCCGGCGGGCCGACCAGCAGCACGCCCTTGGGGATGTGACCCCCGAGGACCTGATATTTTTCCGGGCTGCGGAGAAACTCGACGACCTCCCGCAACTCCTCGACGGCCTCGTCGATGCCGGCGACGTCGTCGAACGTGATCCCCAGGTCCTCCTGGGCGTACATCTTTCCACGGCTACGGCCGAAGGCCATCGGGCTGCCGGCGCCGCCAATCCGGCGGAGCATGAGGTAGAAGACGAGCCCGAAGACCGCCGTCAGAAAGAGCATCGGCAGCCAGTTCCGCCAGGCGCTGGGCGCGGCTTCGAATCCGAACGGGATGCCCTGCTCGCGGAGCAGTTTCTTCAGGTCTTCCTCGGCCGTGTTGCTCGGCAGCTTGGCGACGCGGAACTTCCGGGTCGCGGTCTTGTCAGCCGCGCCGGCAGGCCGGCCCTGGCCCTCGACTGTGCCGCTGGCCGGGAGCTCACGGACCGATCCGGTCACCTGAACGGGCCCGATGACGATGTCGGCGATGGAGCCGTAGCGGGCTGCGGCCCGCGGGTCGGCGCCCACGGGCTGGAGATCGACCCAGCGGGCGTCACCCTCCGCCTTGGCGACCGAAACGAGCCGCTCCAGGTCGCTGTACGAGAACTCGAGTTCCGGCGAGGAGCCGATCAGGCTCATGGCGAACAGGCCCGCCACGCCGGCCGCGATCAGCGGCCAGACGAGATTGCCGCCGAGAGGGCGACGATCCGGGGAACGCCGCGGCATGTCCTTTTTCTTGGCCGTCACGGGGAACTGGTGCCGCCTACGCGCGAGTGTGTCGGGGCGAGATCCCGCATATTACGCCCGAAAAAAGGCCGGACCAACACCCGGCGGAATTGACGGGAAATGCGTGTGGAAGTTCCCCGGCACGTTCCCTAGACTTTTGGGATTCCGGCCCCGAGATCGATCCCGCCCGCATCATGCCGCTTTCCATGAGCGATCCCTCGCCTGCGGGGGCTGCCTCCCACAGCCGAGAGACGATGGATGGAGATCCGGGCCGCGGCCCCGGATCCCGGATCGCTGTTCTCGGTTCGACGGGCAGCATCGGCAAAAGCACGCTCGACGTGATCATCGCCTCGGCAGGGCGATTTTCCTGCCATCTGCTGGCCGCGCACCGCAGCGTGGGGCCGCTGCTCGAGCAGGCCGCGGCGGTACGGCCCCGGTGGGTGGTCGTCGTGGATCCCGAAGCCGCCTCCGGCATCGGCCCCGGAGCGCTGCCATCCGGCACGCGGCTCGCGGTCGGCCCCGATGCTCTCGACGAGCTCGTGCGGGCGGACGAGGTCGACCGGGTGGTCTCCGCGATCGTGGGAGCGGCCGGCCTGCGGAGCACCTGGGCCGCGGTCGAGGCCGGCAAGACGGTGGCCCTGGCCAACAAGGAGACGCTCGTGATGGCCGGGCCGCTGGTGATGCGGCTGGCCAAGCGGACGGGCGCCCGCATCCTGCCGGTCGACAGCGAGCATTCCGCGATCCACCAGGCGCTCTGCTCCGGCACTGCCGCCGAGGTGCGGCGGATCGTGCTCACCGCCAGCGGGGGTCCGTTTCGCACCCGGTCGGCGGAGACGCTCCCGGCCGTCACGCCAGCGGAGGCCCTCAAGCACCCGACCTGGTCGATGGGGCCGAAGATCACGATCGATTCGGCGACCATGATGAACAAGGCTCTGGAGCTGATCGAGGCCCGCTGGCTGTTCGGCGTGCCCGCGGCCACGCTCGAGGTCCTCGTCCACCCGCAGTCGATCGTGCACTCGATGGTGGAGTTCGTGGACGGCTCGGTGCTGGCGCAGATGAGCCCGCCCGACATGCGGCTGCCGATCCAATACGCCCTGTCGTATCCGCGGCGGATTGCCGGTCCGGCCCGCCGCTTTGACTTCACGCAGCCGTGGGCGCTGGAGTTCGAGCCCCCCGACCCGCAGCGGTTTCCGGCCGTGCGGCTGGGGCATGAGGCCGCGGCGCGGGGCGGCACCGCGGGGGCCGTGCTCAACGCGGCCAACGAGGAGGCCGTGCGCGGCTTCCTGGCTGGGCGGATGCAGTTCACCGACATCGCCGCGGTCTGCGGCCGGCTGCTCGAGGAGCACCCGTTCCAGGAGGATCCGGATCTCGACGAGGTGCGCAGGCTCGACGCCTGGGCCAGGCAGGAGGTTGCCGCATGGGCATCGACATGACGCCGGTCACGTGTGGCTGCCTGGTGGCGGCGGGTTCGTGGCTGGAATGGCTCGCGCTGCCTGCGAACTGGTGGGTCGTCCTCCAGGTGGCCGGCGGCCTGGGATTCGTGATCTTCGTCCACGAACTGGGGCACTTCCTCGTCGCCAAGGCCTGTGGCGTGAAGTGCGAGAAGTTCTATCTCGGCTTCGACGTCGGCGGCCTGAAGCTCTGCAGCTTCAAGTGGGGCGAGACCGAGTACGGCATCGGCATCCTGCCCCTCGGCGGCTACGTGAAGATGCTCGGCCAGGACGACAATCCGGCCGCCGCCGCCGCCGAGGCGGAGCGGGCCCGGCTTTCCGGAGACCTGCCGCCGGAGCCGGTCGCGGGGCCGCATCCGCAGTGGGATCCGCGCAGCTATCCCGCCCAGAGCGTGCCCGAGCGGATGGCGATCATCTCCGCCGGCGTGATCATGAACGTGATCTTCGCGGTGCTGATGGCGGCGTGGGCGTATGGTTTGGGCGTCAAGGAGATGACCTGCATGATCTCCTCCGTCCGGCCCGGCGGTGCGGCCTGGCGGGCCGGACTGCGAACCGGCGACGAGATCGTGAAGATCGGGAGCCGCCCGGATCCGATCTTCGCCGACCTGCTCCATGGCATCACCGTGGGCAGCGTCAAGGAAGGGATCGACCTGACCGTGCGGCGGCCGGCCGACGGCTCCGAGCGCACGGTGCGTCTCAAGCCCGATACCGATCTCGGCAAGCCGACGATCGGCGTGACCAGTCCCTTTTCCACACGCCTGCCCGACGACATCACCGGCGTGCTCGCCGGAGCCGCGGCCCGCGCCCAGCCGCCGCTCCTGGCCCGCGACGCGATCAAGGCCGTGGATGGCCAGGCCGTCGACGGATACGCAGCCCTCCTCGCCGCCTTGGCGCGGGCCGAGAGTCGGCCGGTGACGCTCACGATCGAACGATCCGCCGGCCCCCAGGCTCCGGCCGAGACCGTGGCCGTCGAACTGCCGCCCCAGCGGCGCGTGCAGACCGGCATGGCGATGACGCCGCTGCCGATCAAGGACGTGCAGGAGGGTTCGCCTGCGGCGGCCGCCGGGATCCTGCCCGGCGACAGGCTGCTGGGAATCGACGGCGGCGACGTGGGCGACCCGCTCACGCTCGACGACCGCCTCCGGCGGCTGGCAGGCACGGTGGTGAAGCTCACCATCGGCCGTGAGGCCGCGGCTGACCGGACGGTCGAGGTCCGGCCCCGCGAGGTGACGTGGCGGGATGATTCGACCAGCGGCATCGGCAGCCCCGCCTCGATCGCGTCGCTGGGTATCGCGCTTCCGGTCGACGCGGTCGTCGCGGCCGTCGATGCCGACGGTCCCGCCGCCCGCGCGGGCATCGTGCCGGGCGATCGGATCGCGAAGGCCTGGCTGCTGACACCCGAGGCGATCGCCGCGAAGGAGCAGGGGCCGCCGGTGAAGTTTTCGGCGCGGGAGCCAAACTGGCCAGGCGTGATGGGCATTCTCCAGGACCTGCCGGCGGGCACGGCGCTGCGGCTGGAGGTGGTGGCCGCCGGGGGTGACAGCCGGATGGTCGATCTCGTGCCTGCTGAGGCCGCCGACCAGTTCGTCATCGATCGCGGACTGGTCTTCGAGCCGCTGTACCGGCTCGTGCGCGCCGATTCGATTCCCGCAGCCCTGGGCAAGGGCCTGCGGAAGGCCGGCGCGGATCTGTCGCTGGTCTACGGGTTCCTGGGCAAGCTTTGGAACCGGCAGATCAGCGCCCGGTTGCTGGGCGGGCCGATCGAAATCGCCAAGCAGGCCGGCCGCTCGGCGAGCGAGGGCTTCAGCCGCCTGCTGCTGTTTCTGACGATGCTCTCGGCCAACCTGGCGGTCGTCAATTTCCTGCCCATCCCGGTGCTCGACGGCGGGCACATGGTGTTCCTGGTCTATGAACTGCTCCGCGGCAAGCCGCCGAGCGAGGGCGTCGTGGCGGTCTTGAGCTACATCGGGCTGGCGCTATTGCTGACACTGATGATGTTCGTCTTCGGCCTCGACCTCGGCCTGATTCCCCGGCAGTGAGCCGACGGTCACCGATCAGGCGGGGCGCGACCGGTGGTCCCTCACGGTGACGGCGAGCAGCCCGGCCGCCGTCGCCGCCAGCGCGGCCGTGGCAGCGAAGGCGATCGCCGGCCCGTCAGGGCCGCGGTCCCACAGCCAGCCCGCGAGCAGTCCGGCGGGCAGGGCCATCAGGCCTTGCACGAGCGTGTACCAGCCGAAGGCGGCGCCGTGGCGTCCGGCAGGTGAGAGTGCCGCCACGAGGGCCCGCTCGGCCGGTTCCGCGACGCCGTATGCCGCCGCCACGCCGAGCATGCAGGCGACGGCCCCGGGCAGGGACGCCGACCAGGCGAGTCCTGCGTAGGCGGCGGCGAAGCCGAGCCAACCGGCCACCAGCGCCCGCCGTGGCGCCAGGCGATCGACGAGCGGCCCGGCCCAGGCTGCCACCACACTCTTGACGGCGCCGATGCCGAACCAGACCAGCGGCACGAGCGGCTGGGCGACCCCGAGATCTTCGGCCCTGCGGAGCAGAAACAACTCGCTTGCCGCCCCGAGGGCCCATACCGCGACGCACCCGAGGAGCGACCACTGGGCGCCCGTGAGCGTCGCCAGCGCGGGTCCGCCGGCGGCCGCCTGCCGGGGCGGGTCGCGGACGAACTTTCCGATCACCGCCAGCGTGATCAGCCCGGGCACGATGGTGAGCAGAAACAGCGTCCGCTCGGTGCCGGGAAAGGCGAGCAGGCAGAGCATGGCCACGAGCGGGCCGAGCGCCGCGCCGGCGTGGTCCAGCGCGCGGATGTGGCCGAAGGCGCGGCCCCGGACTTCTTCTCCCACGAGGTCGGTGACCAGCGCGTCGCGGGGCGCGGAGCGGATGCCCTTGCCGAAGCGGTCGATGGCCCGCACGACGACCGCGGCCAGCGGCGTCGCGACGAGGCCCATGGCCGGCCGCACGACCGCCGACAGCCCGTAGCCGGCGATCACCAGCGGCCGCCGGCCGATGCGGTCGGAGAGCCCGCCGGCGAACAGCCGGACCACGGCGGCCACGGCGTTGGCGATGCCGTCGAGCAGCCCGACGTCGATCGCGGAGCCGCCCAGGGCCTTCACGAAGTTCGGGAGGAGCGGATAGATCGCCTCGCTGGAGAGATCGGTGAGGAAACTCGTCCAGCCCAAGGCCCGGACCGTGGCGGGCAGTTTCCCCACCCCTTCGCGAGACCGGTCACCGAGTGGCATGGTTTGAGGCTCACACGCAGGTGTTCGTGGGTCGGGGGTGCCCCTGCGATGTCTCCGGACGTTCGCTACGGCCTTCCAGGCCGCCGCTCACTGCATGTCCGCTGCGCTCCGGCATCCGTGCCTTCGCTTGCTCCCATAGCCCGGCGACATCGCAGGGGCACCCCCTCCCGCCGCGTGTACGATCGGCCTCGTCCGTCGGGGCCAGCCGGGGATCGTGTCACTGCCGCTCGGTGCCCGTGTCGAGCACCGCCATGAAGGCCTTCTGCGGGATGTCGACCGAGCCGATGCTCTTCATCCGCTTCTTGCCCTCCTTCTGCTTCGCCCACAGCTTCTTCTTCCGGGAGATGTCGCCGCCGTAGCACTTGGCGGTGACGTTCTTCCGCATCGCCGAAATCGTCTCCCGGGCGATGACCTTCGTGCCGATCGCCGCCTGCAACGCGATCTCGAACATGTGGCGGTCGATCTCGCCGCGGAGCTTCTTGACGATCGCCCGGCCGCGGCGGTCGGCGTCCCGGCGGTCGCAGATGATCGACAGCGCGTCGACCTTCTTGCCGCCCACGAGGATGTCGAGCCGCACCAGGTCGGCGGGAAAGTAGCCGACGAGCTCGTAGTCCATCGTGCCGTAGCCGCGGGTCACGCTCTTGAGCTTGTCGTGCATGTCATAGATCACCTCGGCCAGCGGCAGGTCGAAGGACAGCATGGCGCGGGTGGGGGAGAGATACTCCGTCTTCAGGTACGTGCCGCGGCGGTCGGTGCACAGTTGCATGATCGGGCCGATGTACTCGACGGGCACGAGGAAGTTCGTCCGCACGATCGGCTGCCGGAACTCCTCGATCTGGCCCGATTCCGGCACGTCCTGGGGATTGGTGATCTCGATCGTCTCCCCGTCGGTCTTGAGGATCTGGTAGGTGACGTTGGGGGCCGTCTGGACGAGGTCGAGGTCGGCCTCCTGCTCGAGCCGCTGCTGGATGATCTCCATGTGCAGCAGGCCGAGGAAGCCGCAGCGGAAGCCGAAGCCCAGGGCCTCGGAGCTCTCCGGGGCGTACTCGAACGACGGGTCGTTGATCGCCAGCTTCTCCAGTGAATCGCGGAGCTCCTCGAAGTTCTCGCCTTCGCTGGGATAGAGGCCGCAGTAGACCATCCGCTGCGGCGGCTTGTAGCCGGAGAGCGGGGCGGCGGCCTGGTCGCCGGGGATCGTGACCGTGTCGCCGATGTGGACCTGCTTCACGTCCTTGATGTTGCAGACCAGATAGCCCACCTGGCCGGCCACGAGCTCCTCGCAGGCCCGTCGCTGGGGGACGAACTGGCCGAGCTCGAGCACGTCATGAGTCACGCCCGTGCGTAGGAAGCGGATCTTCTGCCCCTTCTTGATCGTGCCGTCGAGGAGCCGCACGTAGGTGATCGCGCCGCGGTAGGAATCGTAGTGACTGTCGAAGATCATCGCCCGGAGGGTCGCCTGCGGATCGCCCTCCGGCGGCGGGATCCGCTCCACGATCGCGGCCAGCAGGTCGTCGATGCCGATGCCCGTCTTGGCGCTGGCCCGGATGACCTCGGCCGGTTCGATGGCCAGGCTCTGTTCCATCTCGGCGAGCACCTCGTCCACCCGGGCATGCACGAGGTCGACCTTGTTGATCACCGGCACGATCGCCAGATCCTGGTTGATCGCCGCGTAGGCGTTGGCCACCGTCTGGGCCTCGACCCCCTGGAAGGCGTCCACGAGGAGCACCGCGCCTTCGCAACACGCGAGACTCCGGGAGACCTCGTAGTGGAAGTCCACGTGGCCGGGCGTGTCGATCAGGTTCAGTTCGTAGAGCTCGCCGCCGTGGCGGTACTCCATGCGGACCGCCCGGGCCTTGATGGTGATGCCCCGCTGCCGCTCGAGCTCCATGTCGTCGAGCATCTGCTCCTTGAGCTGCCGCTTTTCCACGGTGCCGGTCCGTTCCAGCAGCCGGTCGGCCAGGGTGCTCTTGCCGTGGTCGATGTGGGCGATGATCGAGAAGTTGCGGATGTGTTTGCAGTCGATGGGCATGCAATGCATTCTACCCGCGCCGGTGGGCGAGGCGGGCGAGGCCGGCGGCGCCGATCGAGCCGGCGTCGCCCCCGAGGTCGGCGTAGCGGATCACCGTCCGTTCCGCGAGCACGGGGAAGGCCCGCGCCCGGACCTCGGCCCGGATCCGCTCGATAAAGGCTTTTCCGACCGGATCGGCCGCGCCGCCGAAGGTCATGGCGCCGCCGAGGATCACGGCCGCCGGGTCGATGGTGTGCATGAGCGTCACGATCCCGATGCCCAGCCAGCGGGCGGCGTCGAGGATCAGGTCCATGGCCAGTGGGTCCCCGGCCGCGGCCGCCCGGGCGATGAGGATCGGCGACAGGGCATCGCCTCCGGCCACGGCGTCGGCCAGCGGGCCGCGGCCGCCGGCGGCGAGGGCCGCCCGGGCAGCCGCCACCAGGGCGGTGGCGCTGGCGTAGGCCTCGAGGTCGCCCTGGTGGCCGAACGGGCAGGTGCGGGCGGTGGGCGAGGTGTCGACGATGATGTGGCCGCACTCCGAGCCGTGGCTGTGGGCCCCCTCGACGTTGGTGTCGCCGATGATGATGCCGCCGCCGACACCGGTGCCGAGCGTGAGGAGGATGAGGCTGGCATACTCGCGGCCCGAGCCGACCCAGAACTCGCCGTAGGCGGCGGCGTTGGCGTCGTTGGCATAGGTCACGTCGCGGCCGCAGTGCACCGCCACGCGGTCACGGATCGGGAAGTTGTCCCAGCCCGGTAGGTTGCCCGCGCGGAGGATCCGTCCGCTGGGCAGGTCCTGCGAGCCAGGCGTGCCCAGGCCAACGCGGGCAATGTCGGTGGCCGCCACCCCGGCCATGCCCGCGAGCACGTGCACCGCGCCGCCCATCCGCGCGGCCGCGTCCTCGGGCCCGCGATCGACATGGGTCGGCTCGGTGTGGAAGGCCAGCATCCGGCCGGCGTCATCGACGAGCGCGGCCTTGATGTTGGTGCCTCCGAGGTCGATGCCCGCATAGAGCGGCGGCGTCGCCTCCGCGAGCGGCACGAGCCGGCGGCCGGTGGTGACGGTCACAGGTCGGCCGCGGCCGGCAGCCGGCCCGTCTCGACCGGCGTCGTGGGGCCGGTGCAGGCCTTCATGAACTCGACGAGATCGGCCTGCTCCTGTTTGGTCAGGTTCAGCGGCTTGATCTTGTCACTCAAGTGCGGATTGGCATGGCCCCCCTTGTCGTACCACTCCACGACCTCCTCCAGCGTCGCCACCGAGCCGTCGTGCATATAGGGCGCCGTCAGCGCCACGTTGCGGACGGTGGGCGTCTTGAAAGCCCCGGTGTCGGCCGGGTCCTTGGTGACCACGAACCGGCCGAGATCCGGCTCTGGCTTGTTCATGCCGATGCCGATGTTGTGGTACTTCTCATCGGCCAGGTTCGCCCCCACGTGGCAGGCCGAGCAGTTCGCCTTGCCAAAGAACAGTTCCCGGCCCCGCTGGGCCGATTCGCTCATCGGGTGGGCCGCGGCGGCCGCCTTGACGGTGGCGTACTTGGCCGCCAGTTCGGCGTCGTCGGCGATGTCCTCCGCATCGAGCTTCGCAAACGGCAGCAGTTCCTCGTGGTAGTCGTACGGAGCAGGGCCGGTGACGATCGTCCGCTCGAAGGCGGCGATCGCCTGGCCGACGCGGTCGATCGTCAGCTCCCCGAAGATCGCGTCGAACTGCTTCTTGTAGACGGGGATCTCGCCGAGCCGCTGGACCACGCCTTCGTGCGTGAAGCCCATCTCGATCGGATTGGCGATCGGGCCCACCGCCTGCGCCTCGAGCGAATCGACGCGGCCGTCCCAGAACTGCTTGCCGGACAGGATGCGGTTGAACGAGACGGGGGAGTTGCGGCCTCCCTTCTGCCCGCGGATGCCGACGCCGGTGGCGGTGTGGGCCGTGTAGCCCATGGCCGGGTCGTGGCAGGATGCGCAGGAGACCGTCGCGTCGGCGGAGAGCCGGGTGTCGAAGTACAGCTGCCGGCCGAGCTCGATCTTCGCCCGCGTCAGCGGGTTCGTGTCGAGACCGGTGATCTGCTTGGCGCCCTGCGACAGACCCAGCGGCAGCACGGGGTCGAGGGTCACGAAGTTCTTTGGGTCCGCCAGCCAGCGGTCGACCTGTTCGCTCGTGATCGGCCCCGCGCCGGGAACGCCGGATGTCAGCGTGGCATCGCCGAGCACGATCGTTTCCCGCGCCGGCGTGGCCGCCGGGATCGAGCGGGCCGCCTCGTCGATCGTGCGATCGGCGGCGGCCACGCGCTTGTCCACCTCCTGCCGGGCGGCGGCGGCCTGGGCGGCGATGGTCCCGGGGGCGACCGGCTGGGCCGGCTTGTCAGCCGGCAGCATCTCGATCGTCTCGATCTCCACCACCTCGCCCTTGGGTGCCGGACCGCCGGCGGGCGCGCAGCCGATGAACAGTGCGAGGACACAGCCAACGCCGCCGAGTTGCAGACGCTGGGTCGGGAACGAGTCGTTCATGGCAGGATCTCCTGGGCCGCGGGGTTCATACCGCCGCGAACGGCAAATTCTAACCGCTCCGGCCCGGCGGCAACATGGCCGGCGTCGGCAGTCTGGGACGGCGGGGTCAGTCGTCGTCCGCGAGGTCGGTCGTGGCCAGCCACTCGAGTTCCCCCGGCTGGCCCGGGCCATCGTCGAGTCGGATCGCTGCCACCGCCCCTTTCTGCATACGGATCGCCGCCGACCCGTCGCCGATGGTCAGGGCGACGAGCCGGCCGACGCAGGGTGCATGCCCCACCCAGGCGATCCGTTCGGCATCCTGGCGGATCGTCCACGCGACGAGCCGCTGCCAATCGGAGCCCGGCGCCAGGGCGTCGACCACCTCGATGGGTGGCCGGGAGGCAAGCGCCTCGGCGAGGACCTCCGCCGTCTGTCGGGTCCGGACGAGCGGGCTCGTGGCGATGAGGTCGATCTCCATGCCGGCCGCCCGGAGCCGGCGTACGAGCCGCTCGAACTTTCGTCGGCCCTTCTTTGTCAGCGGCCGGTCATGGTCGCCGCCACCGTCGGGCGCATGGTCCTCGGCGACGGCATGGCGGATTACGTAGAGCTGGGTGGTGAGCGCGGGCATGCACGGCGATTGTGCGATCGCGAGCCCGCCGCGGCAAGGTCACGCCCGCCGCCAGAGGGCATCCCAGGGGATGCCGGCGGCCGTGACGGCCGCCGCGGCCTGGCCGCGCCAGCGGGCCGCGTCCACGGGATACCCGGCCGTCGCCGCGAGCGTGGGATCGAGGCCGGACCAATGGGCGTTGAACGCCCGCATCGCCAACTCGCGGACGTACTTGGCCGTCATGCTCGCCACCGCCACCGGCGTGCGCGACTCGCCCCCCACGCTGAACTCGACGTGGCACGCCGCCGCGGGTAGAGCGTAGACACTCCGCGTGGCCGTCTCCTCGACGGCCTGCACGAGCGGCGCACCGAAGTGCCGGGCCACGAGCGGTGCATATCGCCGCCGGCCTCCGTGGCGGTCGCACCACACGAGCGTCGGCCCGCCGCCGTGGGCCGCGAGCTCTGCCGCGAGCTGGAGCGTCGTTTGCGAGAGGATGTCCGACTTGTTGAGCCCGGCGTCGAGCAGGCCGTTGAAGGTCGCCGGCTGGATGACGCGGCACCGGATGGCCACGAGGCGGGCTGCCGCCAGCCGCGGGCCGAGCCGCGTCGTCAACGCCAGGCAGGCGTCGGCGGCCGTTTCCGCGGGCAGCGCTGTCAGCGCGAGCTGGGCCGCTTCCGGCGACGCGGGCTCCGGGCTGCCGTCACACCCGAGGGCGGCGGCGAGATCCGGCCACGACCGGGGCAGTCCGCCGGCGGCCAGCCCCACCGCCACCAGCGCCCCGCGCTCGAGCGCGGCGAAGCCGGCACCGCCGCGATAGATCCGCTTCGAGTCGCCCCACAGCGGGCCGTCATGGTCGATGCCGGCCTCCGCGACGGCCTGCGCCAGCACCCGCTCGGCATCGGCCGCGTCGGCCGCGACCCGCCAGGCGGTCGCCGCCACCACCAGCGGGCCGAGATTCGGCCCGTAGCCCGCCTCGTCGGTGCCGATGACGAGCGTCATGAACCGGCCGGCGGCGGGAACTGCCGCGCATATTCGTAGATGGCGATCGCGGCGCTGGTGGCGGCGTTGAGGCTGTGCGGCAGGCCGGCCATCGGGATCTCGGCGACGCGGTCGAGCCGGGCCAGTTCGTCGGCTTCCAGACCGGTTCGCTCGTTGCCGATCACCAGCGCTGTCCGCGGTGCGAACCGAAACGTGAACAGCCGCTCCGACCCGGTCGTCTGTTCCAGGCCCACGATCTGATAGCCGTCGGCCCGCAGCCGGTCGAGGACCGGCGGCAGGCTGCGATGCACCTCCAGCGCGACCGAGTCGGCCCCGTCGCGGGCGATCCGCTCGTGGAGCCGCGCGGCCCCGCAGGCGATCACTCGGCTGATGCCGAAGCAGCCACAGGTGCGTACGATGTGCGACAGGTTCACGTGGCTGCGCATCGCCGCGCAGGCGACGACGAGTTCCCGCGGTGCGGCGAGTTGTTCCGGAGGCTTGTGACGAATGTGGGCGAAGCGGTGCATGGCAGTTGCGCGAAAGGCGGACGATCAGGCGGCATTCTCGTGCATCGTCGGCCGCGCGGGAATCCTGGCCCTCGTCCTGGCGGTGGGCGGGGCGGGCTGTAGCCGGTCCCCCGTCGCGCCGCCCCCGGCCTTGAAGCTGGATCTCGTCGATCACGCCGCACTCATGCAGCGGGTCCGAGGCCACGCGGGGAAGGTCGTCGTGCTCGACTGTTGGAGCACGTCCTGTCCGCCGTGCATCCGCGAGTTTCCCGGGCTCGTGCGGCTTGCGGCCGCCCATCCGCAGGCCGTCGCCTGCCTCTCGCTCTCGTTCGACTACGAGGGCATCGGCAGCCCGGAGGAGGCGGCGGAGCGGGTCCGCGGGTTCCTCGGGTCGGTGGGCGCCGCGGGGATCGAGAACCTGATGTCCCGCGAGGAGGCCGATGCGATGTACCGCCGGCTGGAACTCGACAGCGTGCCGGCCGTCTACGTCTGGCGCCAGGATGGTTCGTTGGCCCGCCGGTTCGACGACGACGATGCGAAGCGGCGGCTCGGCCGGCCGTTCACATACGCCGATGTCGAGGCCGAGGTGCAGGCCTGCCTGGGCAGGTGACTTTTCGGAATCACGAAACGAGGACGCCTCCCCTGTAGCGGCGGTCTCCGACCGCCGAATCCGGTCGGATTTCAAGCCCCGGGCACGACGGTCAGAGACCGCCGCTACAGAGGAGGGCACGACGGTCAGAGACTGCCGCATCATCGAAACGCGCGCCTCTCCGTCGAGACCACATGCCGTCGTGCCGTTACAATGCGGCCGAACGAGGAGGCCGAACTATGGGCGGCGGAGCGAAAAACGACCGGCGGCGTTTCGAGAAGGACTCGCGCACGGCGGTAGCCACCGGGCCGGCCCCGGTCCCGCGGGCCGACGGTGACACGGTCTGGAACCCATTTCCCGGCTGGATCGAGACGATCGAGTCGATCGTCGTGGCCTTCACGCTGGCGCTGCTCTTTCGCGGCTTCGAGGCCGAGGCGTTCGTGATCCCGACGGGTTCCATGGCGCCCACGCTCATGGGCCGCCACAAGGATCTCGCCTGTGCCGCCTGCGGCCGCGACTTTCGCGTCGGCTGCAGCACGGAGGAGGACGAGCAGTCGCAGAGCCTGCGGACGGAGCTTGCCCGGCTGGAGCGGGAGGCGGCCACGCTCGGTCGCACCGTCGGTGACACCACTGCGGCCCCCCGCGACCGCGAGGCCGCTCGCCGTCGGCTGGACCTGATCGAGAGCGACCGCGGGCCACTGGCGGAGTTGCGGGCCCGGCTGACGAGCAAGATGGTGCCGGCCGCCCGGTGTCCGAACTGCGGGTTCGTCACCGATCTCATGGAGAACCAGCCCGGGAAGGGGCGTGTCTACAAGTGGGACTACCCGTCGTTCAGTGGCGACCGGATTCTCGTGGACAAGTTCGCCTTTGACTTCAAATCTCCCGACCGCTGGGACGTGGTGGTGTTTCGCTATCCGGAGGATGCCAAGACCAACTACATCAAGCGGCTCGTCGGGCTGCCGAATGAGACGGTGCATATCGCCGGCGGCGACCTGTGGACCAGCCGGGGCGACGAGCGGCCGGTGATCGCCAGAAAACCGCCGGAAAAACTGCGGGCGATGCTGCAGTGCGTGCATGACAGTCGGCACGTGGCGCCACAGTTGCTGGCGGCCGGCTGGCCCCTGTGCTGGGCAGACTGGGCGGCGCCGGAGGCAGCGGCCGCATGCCGGTGGACGACGGCCGACGAGGGCCGCTCGTGGACAGCCACATGCGGAGAGGGGGGCACGGCGCGGCTCCGATATCGGCACCTCGTCCCCATGGCCGAGGATTGGGCGGCGGTCGCGGCGGGGCAGCCGCTTGCCGACCGTGCCCGGGCGACTCGCGTCACCGACTTCCAGCCCTACAACGCGATCGCCACACAGCCCCACCCGGTGGGAGACCTGGCAGTCGAGTTCCGGCTGGAGAGCCGGCGGGCCGGCGGCATGGTCACGCTGGACCTGGTCGAGGACGGCCGGCGGCATCAATGCCTGCTCGATCTCGGTGCCGGCACGGCGCGGCTGGAAAGCCCCTCCCTGGCGGCGGCCGCCACGGCCGCGACGCCGGTTCGCGGCAGCGGTCGCTGGGACGTGCTCTTCGCCAACGTGGACGACGAACTGACGCTCTTCATCAACGGGCGGCGGATCGCGTTCACCGGTTCGGCGGCGTGGGCGGCGGAGATGGGGGCCGAGGTCGAGGCGCGGGAGGTAGTCGATCCCGCCCCAGGCAGCGACGCGCCGCATGACCTGGCCCCGGCGGGCATCGCGGCCAGCGACGCCGACATCACGGTGTCCGGCCTGCGGGTGCTGCGCGACATCTACTACATCACCGCCGTGGACGTGGCCCGCAGCGGACAGATCATCGAGGAGTCCGTCCTCCACTTCCCGCTCGGCCCGGACCAGTTCCTGGTGCTCGGCGACAACTCCGCCGCCAGCAAGGACAGCCGGCTGTGGCTGGAGGGGCATCATGTCGATCGCAGCCTGCTCATCGGCCGGGCGCTGGTGATCTTCTGGCCGCACGCCATTCCCGCGAAATGGGGCATTCCGGTGAAGTTGGGAGGCTGGGAAGTGCGGTTGCCCTGCTGGCCCAACTTCGGGAGGATGGGTTTCGTGCGATAGGCGGACCGCGGAGCAGGTCCGCCCGGCCCCAGGGAAGGATTCGATGCCGCTGCTCTCGGTCGAAGGGCTCGTGAAAAATTACGGCCGCCGGCGGGTCGTGGACGGCGTGGACTTCCACGTCGAGACCGGCGAGATCGTGGGCCTGCTCGGGCCCAACGGCGCGGGCAAGACGACCAGCTTTCGCATGACCTGCGGGATGGTGATCCCCGACTCGGGCCGTGTGTGCCTCGACGACGAGGAGATCACCGACTGGCCGATGTACAAGCGGGCCCGCGATGGCGGCATGGGCTACCTGGCCCAGGAACAGAGCGTGTTCCGCAAGCTGACCGTCGAGCAGAATCTGCTGGCGATCATGGAGCTCGTCGGCATGGCTCCCAAGGAGCGGCGGCGGCGGTGTGAGGAGCTGCTCGAGCAGTTCGACATCGTGAAGATCCGCCGCTCGCGGGCCCACTACATCTCGGGGGGTGAGAAGCGGCGGCTGGAGATCGCCCGCTGCCTGGTCACGGAGCCGCGGATCATCCTCCTCGACGAGCCGTTCACGGGCATCGACCCGGTCACGATCCACTCCATCCAGAAGATCATCAAGGGCCTGCGGGACGACGGGATTTCGATCCTGATCACCGACCACCGCGAGCGGGAAACGCTGGCGATCACCGACCGCAGCTACGTGATCCGGGCCGGCAAGGTGCTCTGCCACGGCACCGCCCAGGAGGTGCTCTCCAACCCCGACGCCAAGAAATACTACTTCGGAGAGAGCCCGGGAGTGGAGGCGGCGTGAAGGTGGCACCGCAGGATGCGGTGCCCGCGTTCCGGCAAGCCGCCGTGCTTTCCGCGAACGCGGAGCATGAACAGGCCATGGATGGCTGTTCATGCGGGAAAGCTGGCGGAGAGAGCCCGGGAGTGGAGGCGGCGTGAAGGTGGCACCGCAGGATGCGGTGCCCGCGTTCCGGCAAGCCGCCGTGCTTTCCGCGAACGCGGAGCATGAACAGGCCATGGATGGCTGTTCATGCGGGAAAGCTGGCGGAGAGAGCCCGGGAGTGGAGGCGGCGTGAAGGTGGCACCGCAGGATGCGGCGTGAGTGATACGCGTCACACGTGAACCGCGTTAGTGACGCTGGTCGGGGCTGCCCACGCCCCATCGCCGGACGTTCGCGGAGGGCATCGTGCCCTCCGCTCTCTCGGATGCAGACTTCGCTCCGCAATCCTTGCTTCGCTTGTCTGCATACGCCGGCTCCTGGGGCATGGGCAACCCCTCCCTGACGGTTGTTGCCCAGGAAAGGTTCGTACGCGAGGCTCACGTGTGAGCCAGATGAGGCACCGCAGGATGCGGTGCCCGCGTTCCGGCAAGCCGCCGTGCTTTCCGCGAACGCGGAGCATGAACAGGCCATGGATGGCTGTTCATGCGGGAGAGCAGGATGCGGTGCCCGCGTTCCGGCAAGCCGCCGTGCTTTCCGCGAACGCGGAGCATGAACAGGCCATGGATGGCTGTTCATGCGGGAAAGCTGGCTGCGGTGCCGGTGTGTCGGGCAGCCGTCAGGCGTGGCCGCCGCGCACCGACAGCCCCTTGGCGGTGAGCACCGCGCCGACGGACATCAGGGCCAGCCCCAGCCACCGGGGCGGCTCGACCACCTTCCGCAGCGGCATGCCCTGCCAGGCCACCGCCTGGCGTTGCCCGCCGTTGCCGAGCTGGGCCGCGACGAACCGGCTCGACCGCTCGTTGAGCGTGAACGACTCGACGAGCCGGAACTGCATGCCCAGCAGAAACAGCAGCAGACCGGCGAGAAGAAGGTGCTGGCGGTTGGGGACCATGGGCAGACTCCGTGGTCGGGGCAACGTCCGACCTGCCTGATCTTCGAACGAGCACCGCAGGCTTCTTCACCCGCCGGTCGATCCGGCCGGTTGGTGCGGGCGTGCGGGAAATCATGACCGCCGCGGTTGTGGCAGGCTGGGCAAGGAAGGGGTGAAGGAATCGAAAATTCCTGGGGAACCGATCGTAGGGATGACGATGGACTTTCCGGATGCGCGTGACCGGACCGTTCCGCGCCCGTGACCTCAGGATGGGTTCTATCGTGAACAACTTCGCCAGACGTCGGGCCGGCTGTGATTGGGCATGGGCAGCGTGCGTCGCCGCGGCGGCGTGGGTCTGCTGCGGGAGTGCCCGGGCCGCAGAGCCGGGACTCGAACTGCGCGACCAGGTCGCCCGCGGAGCGGTGATCGGCGAGAGCGAGGACATCATTCTCGGGCCGGGCACCAACCTGCTGCCCGAGGTCGAGGTCGTGCCCGAGGGTTCCATCGTGGGTGAGTCGGTGCTGGCTGACAGGCCGATCGTGTCGGCGGATGCCCCCGGCATCCTCGACGTCTCCTCGCGCGGCGCCGATGGCATGCTGCTGGAGGACTTCCGGCTCGACGAGATGCCCTTCGAGGCCAGTTCCGGCGACTGGTTCTGGAACGGCGGCTGGTACGTGGCGGGGGAATCGCTGTGGATGGATCGCAGCCGCAACAACCGCCGCGTGATCGCCGAGCAGGCGTACCTCGACCCGTTCGGGAGCGTGCGGACGCTCAAGTTCACCTCCGCGGCGCAGCCCTTCAACGTGGCGCCCGGGGCGCGGGTCACGATCGGCAAGTCGCTGGGCCGCGACTATCTGGATCGCGACCGGGCCTTGGAGTTCATCTACTATGGCGGCATGTCCTACGAGGACGTCGACGGCCGCAACGCGGTCAATAACGGCTTCCTCGTCAGCCCGCTGGCCCCGGTGGCGCCCGGCTTCAACGGCGCGACCGCCTATGCCACGAAGTTCAACTCCGACTTCAACAGCTGGGAGTGGAACTACAAGCTCCGCCGTCGGCTGGGACGGGATCAATTGGTGATGTCGCCCGGTGGCAACTGGACCCGTCACGCCGAGCGGGGCTGGCTGCCCGCCTTGATCGTGGGCACGCGGCTCGCGAACGTCAACGAGCAGTTTTCGCTCTCCTCGAGTCGCGCGGGCGCCACCCAGGACCAGTTCAGCGGCCGCTACCACGTCGATGCGGGCAACTGGCTGTTGGGCCTGAACGTAGGCGGCGAACTGATCAGCCAAAACGAGTTCTATTACTGGGGGCTGCGGGGCCGGGCAGCGCCCGCGCTGACCTTCGCCAGCACCGCGCAGCAGGCCGCGGGGATCGACACCGTGCTGTCGCCGCCCGGCCGGCAGACGGTGGCGTTCAGCGACGAGGCCACGCGGACCGGCCCCGGCTTTATCGGCGACCTGACGCTCATGGCCGGCTGGAACATCACGCCCAACTTCGCCCTCCAGGTCGGCTACGACTTCCTGTGGGTGGCCGGAATGGCGACGGCGACCAGGCAGCTGAACCTCGACAACCGCGATGTGAACGCGATCGACGTCGGCGGACAGACCTTCTACAACGGCGTGTCGTTCGGCTTCTACGGCTCGTGGTGACCGGATGACCGGGAGGCCGGTCAGTCGGCCGCGATGGCGACGGCCGCGGCCTGGCCGGTGGAGCAGAGGTTCACGGCGACCGCCGTGCCGGGACGGCCGGCGAGCGGGCCGCCGGCCACGACATTGACCGGGCAGGTCGGATCGGGCGTCTCGTAGTTGAGCGTGGCCGGCACGAGGCCGCGTTCCAAGCCGAGGACGCTGGCGGCCAGTTCGACGACGCCGCCGGCGGCGCCGAGGTGGCCGAAGGCGCTCTTCGGCGCCGTCACCGGAACGTCTCCCAGCTCGGCGCGGATGGCGGCCGCCTCGGCCCGGTCCATCTCGATCGTGCTCACCCCATGCGCGTTCACGTGTCCGACGCCGGCTGGCTCGAGTCCGGCGGCCGCACAGGCGGCGCGGATGGCGGCCCGCAGCGACGAGCCGGTCACGCCGTGGCGGCGGGCGGTGGGCTCGCAGCGAGCCGCCGCGGCGAGCAGTCGGCCGCGGATCCGGCCGTCGCGGCGCTGGGCGTGGGCCCGCGACTCGAGCAGCAGCGCTCCGGCGCCCTCGCCGTTGACCAGCCCGTCGCGATCCCGGTCAAAGGGCCGCGCGGCCCGACGGCAGTCGTCGGCTCGGTGGGAGAGCAGGGCGTCGCCGCGGGCGACGAGGGCGGTGGGATGCAGCCGACAGCCGGTGCCGCCGACGAGCATCACGTCGGCCCAGCCGCGACGGATCACGCTGGCCGCCTCGGCGATCGCCAGCAGTCCCGACACGTCACCGAGCACGATGGAGTTATTGGGGCCGCGGGCGTCGTGGGCGATCGCCACGTGTGAGGCGGCCATGTTCGGCAGGTGCTTGAGCAGCCAGAGCGGATGCAACTCCTCGTGGATCGCCTCGGCCCAGGCCGGGAACGAGAAGCGGCCGTCGACGGCCGCGCGGCGGTAGGTGCGTTCCAGGTCCTCGAGGTCGGCATAGATCATGTCGCCGCCGAAGACCACGCCGAAGCGTTCGGGGTCGACCTGACCCGCGGTCAGCCCGGCGTCGCCCATCGCCAGGTCGGCGGCGGCGAACCCCATCTGGATTTCACGGCTCATGACCTTGAGGCTCTTGCGCGGGCGGACGAAGAGCTTGGGGTCGAAGTCCGGGATCTGGCCGCCGAAGCGGACCCGCAGGGAGCTGGAGTCGAACAGGTCGATCGGGCGGATGCCGCTCACACCAGCGGCCAGGGAATCCCAGAACGGCTCGCAGCCGATGCCGATCGGGCTGACGACTCCCACGCCCGTGATCACGATGTCTTGCGGCTGCTGCATGGGCTGAATATACGCGGAACCCCGGCCGGGCATGCCCCGAGCATCGCGTTTTGCAGCCGGCGGCGCGTCAGCGGTGCGGGGGATGGGTGGCCCGCCAGTCGGACGGTGCGATCGGGCGTGGGTCGGACCACAGCCCGCGCCGCTGCCGCCGGGCAGCGGCCTCGGCCGCGAGCAGGTCTTCGTCGGGCGCGAAGCCGCCGAACACCCAGGCCAGCCCGTCGGACACCATTTCCCGGTTGATGTCGCGGTCACCGACCCACAGCGTGCCCAAGAGCCTGCCGTGCTGGTCACGGGCATCGCCGCGCACCTGCACGCCCCCGCCGGCGAGCTTGGACGCCAGGGCGGCGCGGGATGCGTCGCCGTAGGGCTGATGATGCTCCGGGGCGTCGATGCCGCGGAGGCGGATTTTGTGCGCGGTGCCGTCGGGGGCGATGCAGGTGACCGTGTCGCCGTCGTGCACGGTCTGCACCCGCCAGGCCGGTCGGCCGGCGGCATCGCGGTCGGGGCACATCGGCGCCACGGCCGCGGTGACGGCGGAGATCACCGCCGCGGTGACGATGTACCAGCCGCGGAGCCGGGGTGGCAGCCCGCGGGGCGGTGGCGGGAGTTTCACGGGACGCATCCCGACTATTGCATCCGGCCGCGCCGGCCGCGGTCAAGCCGCGGGCCAGTGCCGGCCACGGCGCCGGTCAGCCCACGTCGTCATCGTCGCTCTCGCCGTCGCGCTCGTCGGCGTAGGGGTCGCGCACGCAGGCGGTCTCGGCGCAGAAGTCCGCCTCCTCGGGATCGCACAGCAGCGAGAGGAGCGAGTTCTTTTCGCTCTCGGAGATTTCCGCCAGCCGGAAGCTGCGCAGGATCTCGGGCACCGGATCGACGGC
>Ga0315906_10000109_pt1 | contig 131451 bp, 110 predicted proteins | sample LakEriMetagenome_4_FD_203526 | JGI IMG/M metagenome (GOLD analysis project Ga0315906, IMG submission 203526) | Freshwater fungal communities from buoy surface, Lake Erie, Ohio, United States - Buoy 2 MA122 | ecosystem: Environmental > Aquatic > Freshwater > Lake > Lake biofilm | place: USA...
AAGGATACACTCCTCCTTAGTCCAGACGATACGCTAAAGCGTATGTCTGGATGCAGACCGGAAGCGTCTGCACTCAGTTGGTTAGCAACGAGGTTGGGAAGCAAAATAAGGATACACTCCTCCTTAGCTCAGTTGGTTAGAGCATCTGACTGTTAATCAGAGGGTCGCTGGTTCAAGTCCAGCAGGGGGAGCAAGACGAAAGTCGATGAATCACAAGGGTTTATGAAGTAAAATTCATGATCCCTTTTTCATTTTAGAGAACTCCTTGCCAGATTCTTGCCAAGTTTTTCATTCTGGGGTTCAGAATACCCTCATTTTGATATCAAATCACAGGAGTCAATTATTGCAGTTACTCCGTTATCAAAGTTCACCCTGTAGTTAGTTTCATTGTTTGATAGGATAACACTTTCAATCCATCCTTGACTATATTGTTCAATGTCTTTGCGGTAAGTCCATGAGTTTGTTTCTCCGGTATAAATTACATCGTCACCAGTTTTTATACTTTTCATATTGTTTTTTTATGCAAGTAATTCAATGTAACTGAGATAAACAATAAGTAATCTTCGTTTTGACTAAATTTACTACATAATATAGCATTAAAATATTGAAGCATAGTTAATAATGGAAACATTATTAACTTAAAAAAGAAAATGCATAAGAACTTAAACAATCTCCAAGGTTCTATCAAAATCACCACGTACCAGTTTTATATTGTTCAGCTGCAGACTGTTGAAAACGGATTGAGCGGTGTCTGCGATGGCGTTGATGCCCTCTAATGTTGTAAGTCTAACCTCGGGATGTGCCGTAGCCAAATACGAAGAAGTGATTCCCAGGGATGTGCCCAATTCCAATACGTTTTTGCAAGAATAATGGTTAACAATTCGCGCCAGCAAGCGGGCATATTTTGGAGACTTCAATGATGAGTCTGCAATCGACGCGATGGAACGTTGGGTTGATGTAAGTCTAGACGAACCTGCGCCAAGGTCCTCCACCTGAATGATCCGTTTGTCTTGTAGAAGTTTTTTTCGTTGCGCTTCGATCAGGCTCCAAGATGCGGGTAAGTTGCGATCATTCAATACGCTTTCAGTAAACTCAAAAACAAAAGGAGAATGGATGCCATGTCCTTTTCCATTGGAAGCGGTAAGCCAATAATGGAGGTATTTGAATGCCAGTTGAACCGGAGTGTACACGCTCAGTTTAGTTTATGGATTCAGGAACGGATGCGATCCCAGATTTGATAAGTTGTAGCGAAAGCATTTTTCTCATCAGCAGGTAAATGGTGCTCCTGATGAAGTTGCCAGCTGTTTGGATCCAACGGTGGAAAATAAGTATCGCCATCTATGTTGGTGTGCACAAGCGTCAGATAAACTCGATCGGCCAGTTGCATGGACAATTGATAAATCTCGCCGCCGCCGATGATGAATACGTCTGCGCAACCGGTATCCTTCGCCAATTGCAAGGCATGATCCAGATTATTCGCTACGATGGTGCCGGGTGACTGCCAATCGGTTTGCCGGGTGATGACAATATTGGTTCTCCCAGGCAGCGTCTTGCCCACCGATTCAAAGGTTTTGCGTCCCATGATCACCGGACAACCCCAAGTGGTATTTTTAAAGAAACGCAGGTCATTGGGCAAATGCCAAAGCAATTGATTGTTCTTTCCAATAGCGTGATTCAGCGATGTGGCAACGACAAGGGATAACATGGAACAAAAATTGAAATGTGAAATTACGGAAATAGACGGGCCACGCTTCCGAAATATATTACCTAATCAATGAAAAATAAAAGCCAAAGTAGAAAGTATAGTTTTGATCGGAATGCACTACCAAACGAACATATTCCTAGGACTTTTTATTTTTCTTGGATAGCTTGATGTTATGAGTAACATTGACATCAATGATGTTATAATACCTGTTGTATTTTGCCTTGCCGTAATCAGCTCGGTACAAGTAGGATACATCCAGTTTTGTTTTGGGAAGGACCTTTATTTTAAAACCAACCCCGTAGCGCCAGTTGTCTATAAATTTAGGAACTCCCAACTCCATGATGGGTTCGAATGAGGAATAAATATCAAGATTTTTGTGGAGTGGATATTTGATCAAGCCGCGGACTCTCCAAAAGAGCGTTTTCTTCGTTTCTTCCAACGGATCAAATGCATCCTGAACTCTGTTTTGCAATAGAAGTCGAGCATTGAATTCTATCTTTTTTTTGCTTTTTTTAGCTACTTCCAAACCAATTGAATATCGATGAGTTACTCCATCATTCAAAAATGCCTTTCTATACTCTGCTTGTAACCTGAAAACACTACTGAGGGCTTTTCCTAAAGACAAGGAAACGTAAGTACCATAATGGGTTTGGAGATTGTTGTAAAACCTGGATTCATAGGTTAAGTTGCTTTCCCATTTTTTGGGAAGATCAAGTTTAAGCGAAGCGCTATACCACCCCTCCGTATCTCTTGGGTCTGCCTTTGTAGCTTGCGAAAAAAGATTTATTTGACAGCAAATGCAACAAAGCAAAACAGCAGTAACTTTTTTCATCGTTCTGAATAGTAGACGGTGATTTTACAGCAGTCTTTAAGAAAATCAATGTCGTTGACAATGAATCTCTGAACATCCAATCCTGTTCTGTTTTTCAGGTCATCCAACAACAATTCTTTTTGAGATTCGTGTACAAGCTTGATGTTGTCATAATAAATCACTTTTGACGTTTCCTGTTTTATGACCAAACCGCTTTCCAAAATAAAAACGACGAATGAAATAATTATGCAGATAAAGAAAATATCCAACATCGAGCCGATACTGACCGCTGTCAATAGCCCAATGGCAATGTTAAGAAACAAATAGGTCATGTCTTTTGCAGAAATCCCTTCTGTTCGGTAACGAAGAATCGAAAAAACGGCGAACAGGCCAAATGCTGCTCCAGTGCTCAACTCAACCTGGTTCAACAAATAAGAAACAAAAAATATTATGGTATTGAATCCAAAAAACGTCAGAAATAGATCAGATCTTCTGTAATTTCTATAATAAATTCCACGAATCAATAGGCATGCAAAAATCAAATTCAGTGCATATCGACTGAGGAGTTCACTACTCATCATCTTAAATCCAATGATGTCGATTAATGGGAACATGTGTTATGTTTTGTAATTTTTTTAAAGATAGTTTAAAGTTGTTTTGCTTCACTTCAGGAAAAAACATCAGGACCCCCAAACAATATTTGCTCATGGAGCCAGACCTGATGCCATGATTTTTCATGATATTGCAGAAATGAATGTCGTGCCCATCGTTTGTTTTGACCTCTGCAAAAACAACATTTTCAATTTCGTGTGTATTTTCTCCACTAACGTATGTCAGCATTTGATCAAACGTAACTTTTTCTTGCTTGTATTTATGTATCAACGTTATGCGCTGATAGCTGAGTTGAAAAATATCATGCAATTCATCTACGGCATATCGAGTGGATTTGGCAATTTCTGCTGATGCGGAATGTAGAGAAGCTCCTTTTACCCGAATTTTTTCAGTTCGACCTTTATTGTTCTTTACTTTCAACTCAATAAATCTTTGATTCGTATCCAAATAAGATCTTATTCTGATTTTGGAGCGACTTAGCTTCCCTCGTTGATGCTGGTAATACATATCAAATGTGGGAGTGTCGAAATAGGTAGTGGCATATTCGAAAGAACGGATGCCAGATATTTCCAGGATATTATAATCTGGTAAACAAGCTTCGAAAACATGCTCTAATTTATCAGCTTGAAAAATATACTTTCTGTCCTGTCTGTCTGTGAACAGATTTTTGCGATTGAGTACATCAATGCAAACCGGGGAAAATTGTGCAAGTATTTTCAATAGAACTGCCTGATTATTTTATGCATTTATTAAAATGTCCGATAGGGTGTTTATTTACTGTTTAATGAGTTTAGCATGGTAGATGTTTCCGGATTTAGTAAAATAATGCAAAATATAATACCCTGCATTCAGAGAGGAAACATTTAATACATAGGATTTTCCACCCATTCGGGTGAATGGTACTTGAGTTTTTCGACCAAGCATGTCATAAAGAAGAACGCGCGATGGATCCGGCAATTCTTCATACGACTGAATCGTAACCTTATCGTTCGTTGGATTTGGATAAACGAGTAGTGAGAAAGGAGCCAACTGGTATGCAGGAGTAAAATGAGCGTTGAAATAAGAGGTTGAAACAGTAAGCGTATCAAAAAATATCCTGTTCAATGTATCGTCAATTAATTCATTTTTTGACCAATGGGAAAATTTGTACCCTGGCTTGGCTTGTGCTTCCAATTGAATCGGAATGCCATCAAAATAAATCCCTTGCCAAGGATAATTGTCCGGGGTGATGGTACTGATTTTTACTTTTCCTGCATCAGCTGGATACACGTCCAATTGAACGTTTACTTGTTGCGGCAAATTAAAGTTTCGCTGCAGATGATTTCTCATGTTGGTTGGCCTGCACGCCAATTCTGATTTAAATAATTCATGAAATTGCAGATACCCATTCATGTGAGCAGGTACATTGTTGGAGTCACCCCACCTGGCAAAATGTTTGGGCATTTCAGGAAGCGTCTGGTTATACATTGAATTTTCAATGGCTAAAAGTCGATCAGGTAAATACAACGTATTCATTTGATCAGCAAATCGATTTATGAAGTAATGCCTGAATCGGTCATTTCGAATACCCTTCCAGAATATATTTAAATGAGGGTTTCCAGGATCTGCTCCTTGATGGTTAATCAATCCACCCAATAAGTCGAAATTGCAGTTGTATTCAGGATTTCCACCATAAATGCTGGAATGATTGGGAAGTAGCCCATATTCCAAATCCATCAGACAATAGCGCCAACTAAGTTTAGTTGCATCCGATCGATAAATTTTTAAATTATTATAATTAAATCCCCAATCTACATTGTTCATCCATAGTTCCCCAATGATATAATCATGGTAGTACTTCATGTCAAAAAACTGGTCGGCTTTTAGCATGAAATCATCATCCAAAGGATTTAGTTGTGAAAAGAGGTTATGAGATTTGTAAAAGTTTTGAACATCACCTTCAATAGCCCTCAACCGATATCCATTCTGCGCGGTAGATCCCAATATTTCTATGGTGTTCTCAGTTGCATTATCATAGAGCTCGAACATTTCGGTGTTGAACTTTTCTTTCATGTCATATAATCCCCAATATGCGCCATTTACGTATACCGTTACTGGTCTGCTCGCTGCAAAATAAGTATAGGCTCCATCCCCCATCATTTTACACTGCGCAGCGTCTTTGAAGGGTAAAACCATGTAATTACCTCCGCCATTGAATAAATACACATCACTGTATTTTTTTCGACCAGGACGATCAGGAAGCAAGGCTCCTGTTACTGGCCCCTCTCCGAGCACCCCATCATCCCATTTGATGCGAAAAGGTCTTTGTGGATTTCCTCTCGATCCCAATCCCCCATCTAATATAATACCTGCACGACGTGAATGAAGGAGTGGATGTGTAGAAGAAGCATCAAAGTAATCAACAGATGCCGCTTTAAGCAAATCCAAAGTCGGATTATCAAACAATCCGGTCGGACCGAATAAATTTTTCGGATCAGAGATAAGGGATATGATAGGTGTCGTGTGGTCTATGTTGAAAAAATAACTGGCAGAGGTTATGGCACTTGGTATGAAACCAAGTTTGTATGCTTTAGCTCTAAGAATGGTTGTTTGGTTGATTGAAATTGGATTTCCATTCCAGACTGGCGAGTTTAAATCAGGATCTCTTCCATCCAATGTGAAATGTATGGTTGCCCCATGACCATTTTGTTCAGAAATTGAAACAGATAACGGTTGAGTATACAAACCACTTTTTGCCGAAAAGATTGGGGCAGCTGCATAATTGTCTGCAGTTGATGATTGATTGTTTGAACTAGCCGGAGTTGGTATTTGAATCTTCTTTTGAATGCTTGATGCATCCGGAATTAGTCCGATGCTGACATCATAGCCCGGTCCACAATTGACTTTCATTGAACTAATCAATGTGCCGGACGGATTATACAATTTAATGGATTCTCCCGTAGAGCTGATTTTAAAATTGGTATGGTTGTAGTTTCCACCAGCGGGAATAAACCTTGTATTCAGTTCTTGGATTGCTGTATTGGCCATACTTAATTCGATGTAATCATAACTCGCATAGTCAGGCACATCCACTTCAAATGCTAGTGATTGAATGTTACCGGGCAGCAAACCTGCACTTCTTAATTCATCTGCTCGAAACAATAGCTGATGTTTTGCGCTCCAATACCAATTGCCATAAGGTGCAGGATAATCGACGTGTGAGTTTTGTAAATTTCCGTCGCCTATAACAGAAGTATTCAATTTAATGTTTGGCCGCTGAGGAACGGAGGTCCAGCCGTTAGTGTAAAGACAAGCGGCATCGGTTTCCCCGCCTGCAAAGGTTGTGGAATTGAATCCAGTTGTGGTTTGACGATGAATTGAATTATTTGTCCACGCACCACTATGAGAACAAACATTTATCAAGACGTTCGAAATACCATCCCAAAAAAACGGGGTAGAAAACTGGTGGGTGTTCCAACCAGCTTGTGAAATAAAAAGAGAATCCGATAAAACTCGAGTGAATGGTTTAGTAAAAAATCGATTCTTACCGCTGCAGAAAACCAACACAAATTCATTGGGCTGAATGATTTGGCGAGGAAAGATCCATTTTCTAGGATTGTTGTTGTCGCTCAAACTATAGCCAAATAAATCAATGGCAGTAGTTCCCGAATTGTAGATTTCAATCCAATCCTCAAAATCACCGTCTTCATCCTTGATGGTTGAATAGTTCTTGTTGCTTCCTTCGTTGATGATCAATTGGGAGTATGATTCACCAACAATAAAAAAGCTGATAAGCAATAATATTAATTTGATTCTCAATGTATGTCGTCAAACAAAAGTGTACTAATTGCTAGATAGTGTTTCTGGTTTTAAATTTAATAACTTTTCCTGTAAAAATAGCTGTCTTCGTTTTTTAATTGATGCTTTTTTGATACGTTCTCTCTCTTTTATTACTTCTTCTTGACGGCCGTAATACACATCAGCAGGCGTCACATTATTCAGAGACTCGTGATACCGATCATTGTTATAATATTCGACAAATTCAGCAATCGCCTCTTTTAATTGCTCCGGGTGATAATAGTTGTCAAGTTTCACAACATTTTTCATTGAGCGATGGTATCGTTCGATTTTTCCCTGGGTTTGGGGATGACCGACCCGCCCATGGATAGGCCTGATTTTCAGGGCTGATAAATAAGCTTTTAGCTCATCAGACACATAGCACGAACCGTTATCACTGAGCAAAATAGGCTTTTGCCCTTTTCTTAATCCGGCCTTTTTTACGGCATGATGAACCGTGGTTCGTACATCTTCTGCCTTCATCGTTTCACAAAGCTGCCAATGAACAATATAGCGGCTGTAATCGTCCAGTATAGTGCTCAAGTAATACCAGCCCCAGCCCAGGATTTTAAAATAGGTAAAATCAGTTTGCCACATTTCATGAACAAAGAGAGTTTTCTTTTCAAATTCGTTTCCTGCGGCCAGCAGAATATGTGCCGGTGAAGTAATGAGTCCGTTCGCCTTTAAAATCCTGTACACGCTGGATTCCGAGATGAAAACCTTTCTCTCATCGCTCAGCTTACAGGATAGCTCTCTGGGCGACAGTTGCGTAAATTCAAGAGCCACAGAAACTACCAGGTTCTTTTCCTCCTGCGGTATACTGTTCCATTGGCGCCTGTTACCCGGATTTTTACTTTCCAGCCCAATAATCCCATTCTCAGTATACGCCTTGTACCATTTGTAAAAGGTGGTTTTAGGAACTCCAAGCTGCTTTAGGGTTCGGTTAACCCCAAGCTCAGAGCGCTCTACCAACAGGATTATTTCTTCCTTTTCTGATGCTGATAATCTCATGTGTTTCCGGTAATTTTCGCTTAATCCAGCATGTCCAAGCTTTTTTTTACAATGGTATACCTCAGCATCAGATCGGCAACCATCTCCTTAAGCTTTTGGTTTTCCTTGCGTAAGTCGGCTACTTCATCACTGGTAGCCTCCCGGGCCGTATCCCCGGCAAGCCTCTTTTTACCGGCTTCCATGAACTCCTTGTTCCATTTGTAAAACATAGCCTGAGAAATGGCATGTTTACGGCATAGCTCAGCTACTGAATGTTCACCCCTTTGGGCTTCCATTACAATCATGATCTTCTGTTCGGAAGAAAATACCCTCCGGGTTCTGCGACGAATGTCCTTAATGAAGTTTTCGGTGGACTGTTTTAGCTTCTTTTCCATTGTTTTATGGGTTTAATGATAAATAATGGAAACACTCTCTTAAAATTAGTACCTTTTAGTCCACTTTATGCTGACGATTTACATTGATATTAAATGGATTTTGGGAATAGCAATGGCAATCAACAAAGTAAAATAGTTGAGATCATAAATAAATCCATAAAAGAAAATATCCTGACCCTATAAAACTAAAAATTAAATGAATTACTTACCTTTCAAGTGCAGTCGAAAATGGGGAAGCTGACAAAAAAAACTATTGATTTTGCATCAACAAACAATTGTTACTTAGAATTTAGATTAACCAAAAGCGGATGGAGATTATTTAATGTTGTTTACTATGCAGACTAATAGTACAATTAAATAAAAAATTAGATTAAAAATCATTAAAATTACTTGGTAATACCACTCCCCACAGGTTGCATCTTTCGTCTGTAAGGGGAGCAACACTGGACAAGCCATCAGAAATGATGGCTTTTTCTTTGTCTATCAGTGGGTTAGGGTTGCTGCATCTTTCCACTTTTCAAAATTGATTTTTCATAAAAGATGCAACTGAATTATGTAAATTCAATATCACGATTTAATTATTATTAAACTTTAATAGAACAATAATGTCTATACAACCCCTTTAACATCATTAATAATAATCAACATGCGATTTCTTGTTAATCTTTTATCGATTTCTATTCTTTTATTTTCATGTAAAAAAGACGAATTGCCCGCAATTCCGCAAGTTATACCATATGCAGAGGGGTTGACTACAAACTACATTACAGTAAACAATGTTACAAGAAAGTATTTGGTATACAGGCCAACAGGAATGACAACAGTAAATTCCGTCGTAACAGTCCTTCATGGTGGTGGCGGACTTGGATTAGGTGTTTCTGAAATAGGAACGCATCCATTATCCGTTTTTAGAACTATTGCAGATACGGCAAAATTCCTAGTTGTTTATCCCGAGGGATCTCTTGATATTCAAGGAAACCCGGGCTGGAACGATTGCAGAAGTGATGATATTTCAGGAAGCCAGGGGGATGATATCACTTTTTTGAAACAATTGAATGCTAAACTGATTTCTGAATTGAATATCAACTCAACAAAAATGTATTTAACGGGGACAAGTAATGGAGCATTAATGACTTATTCTTATGCATTTCAATATCCTGAAACCATTAAAGCAATTGCCGTTTCGAGCGGCAACCTCCCTGCTTTCCCTGAAAGCGGACTTTGTTCGAATGGTTCAACAATTCCAATACCAATTTTACTAACACACGGAACAAGCGATCCGGCAATGCCAGCAGATGGTGGATGTGTTGCCAATATAGGTGGTGCCTGTAATCGCGGTAAAGTTATTTCACAATCAGCTACTATCAGCTATTGGCTACAAAGAAATAATTTACAAAATGTAATACCCACAATAACATCATTCAATTTAAATACAACAGATGCGGGAAACGTTGAAAAAAGAGTATACAGCGGATCAAACCCCTTGATTTATTTTGTTTTAAATAATGCAGGACACGCTGTTCCAAGTAAAACTGTATTTAGTAATTCAACTCCGGCAAGTGGCATTCAAAATCGAGATATTGAATATGCAGAAGAAGTTTGGAGTTTTTTTAGGGGACTTCAATAAAGAAAGCAGACTCAATAATTTTATTACATTAAGTTTTAAATTTGAGGATAAAACTAAAAAATAGGATTTATGAAAATTAGATTTTTAATAGCCGTAGCATTTATTTTGACATTAATTTCCTGTTCAAAAGAAAACACACAGCCCGTTTCCCCGATAATAAATTCAAATAATGTTTTGGTGTTGAAAGTTGATTACAATACCAATCAATTTGAAGGAGGAAAAGAGTTAACCTTTACTGACACTTCCTCTCATATGACCTTAACCAATCAATATGTCGCTCCCGGAGATTTTGGAAGCATAAAGCTTAAATATCAAGAATTAAACGAAATATTATTTGATGGAACAATAGTTTGGGCTGGACTTGGACAGGTAAATTATCCTCAAAATCTGCTAAACGCAAATCTGTTTGACAGAGTTATGACAGCAGACTATGTAACTCCAGTTGCAGGTTTTGAAAATGTATTTAATCCAGATAACACAGCATATAATTACAACGCAATTTGGACGTCGGTTCAAAGTTTAGTTAAGGTTAGACAATATTTATATTCAAATCCGAATGCAACGGTTAAACTTTTTCTCTACACTCCAAGTGTTGGCATGGGAAATCCAACAGATTGGGATTGGTATATTTTTATGAAAAACTAAAAAACACCGTAATAGCTATTATTTTACCTGCCAACTTCCTGTAATTTTTTTATTTTCTATCAACTTCCCGAAGCTGCATTCTCGTCAATAAGTCTCCTTCGCTAAAGCTTCGGAGACCAAGAGGAGAGCTGAGGTCAAGGACCGAAGTCCAGACACCGAAGGTCGTCTGGACTGATATCAAAATAAAAGGGGTAAACTTGTATAGTGTAACCCTCTTTTTTTATGAATGACCTTGACAACATAAAGAACTTCGGGCCTTATATGGTCAAAATCATGAATCTCATTGGGATTCACTCAAGGGAAGACCTAATGGACGCCGATTACAAAACAATCAAAAAGAAATTGATTAATGCCGGAGTTACTCCTCACCTAAATATATTTTATTCGATTGAAATGGGGCTACAAGGTAGGAGTTGGAATGAGATTACGGCTAATGAAAAGAATGAAATCCAAAAAATATTGGAAGATTTGTAATGAGTCAGATTCTCCAAAATAAAAGGAAGTTCAATCCTTTAATTTCCTTATTGCCACATACTCAATCATCGCATTATAGCTGCATCTTTCATCAACAGGGGGGCAACTTGACTGCCTCATATTTTTTGCGGGGCAGTTTTCATTAAAACCTTTGTCCACACTGAGCTTAAATATCATATAAATCATCCTAATCCTTGAGGCAACGCACAGATTGACCGGATGTCTTACCTCCGTAGGCCCTGGATGCATCGCCGGCACCGTAACCCAGGTAGCGGTACCAGGCATCGACAGTACTGTACTCCGAAGAACTCAACCATGTTCCAAAGTAGCCAACGCTGTTGAAACCACCTAAATCACTGCGGAAGCCAGCCGGAAGCCCTGACCAACCAGAGAGGTTGGTCGCCTCTGCATTCGGAATCCCCCAAAACTGCGTGCCTGTACTCTTCATCTTGCCGCCGGCTGTATTAGGATTATTGCCTCCATTTGCATTGGAATCCAAAAAGTTTATTAATGTAGTCCACTCGGCATCCGTTGGTACATGCCAGCCCGTTGGACAAACATTTTTATTGCCATTAGTTGCAGGGTTAATGGCATACCAATTGTATAAAGCTCCAAATTTATTGTAAACATATGTTGCCGGTTCATTATTATACCAGCACATCATGGGTAGTTGTAGATGATCGCCACTATTCCAATTATTTTCCCACTGCGCGGCGTTTGAGACAATTGGGATATTACTACCATCATTATACTTCGTAGTACGCAGGTTCTCTGCCATCCAGATTTGCGTACCAATATGTACAGTATTATAAGTATTTCCTGAAGTATCTGTTACTAATGAACCGTAGCCTGCTCCGATGGCCATATTGGACCACTGAATACCATTGTAAAATTGCATCTCGCCATTAAGCCCACAATCTGTACAAAATACAATTAACCCAGCAGCTGGATTTGTAATCGCAATTCTCTGAGCAAAAGTCATACGTGGAGGAAGAAAACCTCTATTATTGGAAGTTACATCCAGTTGTGCAGATGAATGAGGCATGTTGGTCCCAACACCCACATTTTGTGCTCGAATAGAATCATTCAAAAAGAAAACCATGGCGGCAAACAAAAAGCTATAGATTTTCAACTTTATCAAATATTTCGAAGGAAAATTAGTGTCGACAAATAATAACTGTTTCATATGTATTAGTTAAGACTTAATCTGACTGCCTTGGCTAAATTTAAATTATTGTTTTTTCCTTTCCCAAAAAAGCAGCATAAAATAATTCCCAATGCCGCTCAATGAGTGCTACCCTAAAACCCTATTATTTTATGATTTATCTTGCCGGTAATTAACAGTCAGGAAAAATAGAACCGGAAAAAAACGATGGATACCAGCCTCAATAAATACATCAGTGATACGGGGTTTTGCAGCCGGCGCGAAGCGGATCGCTATATCGATGAAATGCGCGTGAGTATCAATGGAAAAGACGCACATAAGGGCAACCGTGTAAAAGAAGGAGACATAGTGCTTATAGACGGGGAACTACTCAAAAAAAAGAAGTCTGCCGTCTATATCATGCTCAATAAGCCCAAAGGGATTACCTGTACAACAGATACAAAGGATAAAACCAATATTATTGATTTCGTTAATTACAAAACGCGCATTTTCCCGATAGGCAGACTTGACAAGCTTTCAGAAGGACTCATATTTCTTACCAATGACGGAGATATTGTGAATAAGATACTCCGCGCGGGTAATGGACACGAAAAGGAATACATAGTAACGGTAGATAAAAATATAGATAGTCAGTTTGTCAACAGTATGCGCAATGGGGTGCGAATATTGGGCACCGTGACAAATAAATGTTTTGTGAAACAGGAGGCAGATAAGCGTTTTCGAATAATACTTACCCAAGGCCTTAATCGGCAGATACGCCGCATGTGTGAAGTCCTGGGATACCGCGTTACCTCTTTAAAGAGGATCCGTATCATGAATATCACTATCAGCGGCCTCGCTCCTGGCACCTGGCGGTATTTCAATCCTTCAGAAATCGAATCTATCAACCTGATGCTGACAAACAGCAGCAAAACAGCAGACGGCGAGGGTATGGGTGAATAAGTAAACCTCATTTCCTGAAGCTATGGAGGATAAACTCATATGAAAAACAGGAAAATGCTATTCAAGTCACAGCTCACTGATCAACGAATCAATGCCGTCATTAAATAAAATCTTATCATCGGATCTTTTTTTAGACAGTTGCTTCAGGTCCACCAATGCCCAAAGTACAAATTCCATGAAAAATGGAAGATCTTCTTTTGAAACACGAGCTTGATATTGTAAAACCAGATCTTTCAATGGCTGAATAGATTCCAAAACCCGCGCATGCTCTTTATCGCTGGAATGATCCGAGAGCTCAATTGAATTGCCTTCTAAAAACCAATTCACTATTTCAGCATAGGGGCTGTCTTCTCCTTTCTTTTTCAACTTTTGAATCTTCGGAAAATAGCTTGTAAACAAAGTCTTGGTTGCCTGACTGATCAGGTGATTGGCTACAAAGGATGAACCTTCTTGCTCCCCCTCATACACAAGCTCTACCTTTCCGGTAATAGAAGGAATCATTCCCATTAAATCACTGAAGCGGACTGTGGTTTTTTTCTCATTATTCAATAACGCCCTGCGCTCAGCCGTACTCACCAGATTCTCATAAGCCGTAATACTCATCCGGGCACTTACCCCACTCTTGTAGTCCACATATTCACTCCGCCGGGCTTCAAAAGCTATTTGCTCAATGATGTCTTTAGCCAACTCAGGCACATACACATTGAAAAGTCTTGACTCCAACTTGGATGCTTCCTGACCAGTGATCTTCTTGGCAGTTTCAATATCGGAAGAATAGTGCGTCAAAATTTGAGAACCTATGCGGTCTTTCAAAGGAGTCACAATACTTCCTCGATTGGTATAATCCTCAGGATTGGCAGTAAAGACAAACTGAATATCCAGGGGTATGCGCAGTTTGAATCCACGAATCTGAATATCGCCTTCTTCCAGAATATTAAACAGTGCTACCTGAATCCTGGCTTGCAAATCCGGCAATTCATTGATCACGAAAATGGAACGATTGGCCCGGGGAATCATACCAAAATGCAAGACCCTTTCATCGGCATAATTCAATTTCAAATTCGCAGCCTTGATAGGATCAATATCACCGATCAAATCAGCAATGGTAACATCAGGCGTGGCCAATTTTTCAAAAAAACGCTCTTCCCTGTGTAACCAAATGATTGGTGTATTGTCCCCCTCTTTATTAATCAAATCTTTTGCAAAGCGACTGATGGGCATCAGGGGATCATCATTCAACTCACTTCCTTCGACAACAGGAATATATTCATCCAGTAATTGAACCATCAAACGGGCGATTCTGGTTTTTCCTTGACCACGCAATCCCAACAGATTGATATTATGCTTGGAAAGAATGGCCCGCTCCAGTTGGGGAATAACTGTTGACTCATATCCATGAATGCCCGGAAAGGTAGCCTTTCCGGATCTTAATGACTGTATCAGATTATCTCTTAGCTCATCTTTTATGCTTTTATGGCTGTACCCGGATGTCTTCAGCTCTCCCAGTGTTTTCGGTTTCGTATTCATTATGCTATTTGATTCTTTTTTTTCGGTTAGATTCATAATCATGGAAAATCATTTCTCCCAGCCCCTTCAAGCCTGTATAAAAAGCCTTGCCCTTGTTTGATTTTGTAAATTCATCAATGAATGCCTGCAAATAAGGATCTCGAGCTATCATAAAGGTAGTGATGGGGATATGGAGTTTTCGGGCCTGGGCCGCCATGTTGTAACACTTTTCAACGATCAGTGCATCCAGTCCGTTACTGTTTTTATAATATTGACCGTCAGGCATCCTCAAACAACTGGGTTTGCCATCGGTAATCATGAATATCTGCTTATTGGTATTCCTTTTTCTGCGAAGTATATCCATGGCCAATTCAAGTCCTGACACCGTATTGGTGTGATAAGGCCCGACCTGCAGATAAGGCAGATCTTTTATTTTAATCGGCCAGGCATCATCCCCGAAAACAATCACATCCAGGGTGTCTTTGGGATAGGAAGTTGTAATAAGCTCCGCCAGTGCCATCGCCACTTTCTTGGCCGGCGTGATCCGATCTTCTCCGTACAAAATCATACTGTGACTGATGTCTATCATCAATACAGTGCTCATTTGCGATTTATGATGCGTGTCCTCCACTACCAGATCCTGCTCTGTCAGTCGGAAGTCGCCTATGCCATTGTTTATTTGCGCCTTTTTAAAACTCTCGGTAAATGAAATATTCTCAATGGTATCTCCAAATTCAAAATCTCTGAATTCACCGGTCAACTCATCCCCCTGCCCACTCTTCTTAGATTTGTGATTGCCAACACCCGTTTTTCTTATGTTGCCAAAAATCTGATCCAAAGCGCTTTTTCGCAATGCTCTTTCTGTTTTGGCCGTGATGGCCATTGCATTTCCTTTGTCGGGCGTTAATTCCTCCCGTATATAACCCTTCCTTTTCAATTCTTCGATGAAATCATCCAGTGTATATTCTTCGTTTGTAAGTGAATACTCCTTGTCAAGGATCTTGAGCCAATCCATCACTTCATCCATATCTCCGGAAGTGTGAGTGACCAATTCAAGAAATACTTCTAACAGCTTGTCGAAAATGGACTTTTCAGGTTCATTAAAGGAGGTGAATATATATCCGGGGCTTAGCATGAAATGTCTTTTTGCAGAGAATCTATGGATATAAAATTAGAGAAATTTTGAAGCAAAAAAAGCAGCAATTTAATGCTGCTTTTAAGTTTTAATCTTGTAAACGTACGTTTATCGCATTGACTCCTCGATTTCCAACCTCAGTATCATAAATCACTTGGTCGTTTTCTTGAATTTCATTCTTTAAACTTGTTACATGAACAAACACTTCTTGTCCATCTTCTCCTTTAATAAAACCAAATCCTTTGGCTGTATTAAAGAACTTTACTGTTCCTTTTTTCATTGCTTTGTTTTTTCCCAATAAATGGGATTGATTTAAATAATTCAGGTCTGCTTGATTATTATGTAGACCGCTTGATTAAAAAATTGTGAAATTAAACTGAAAGTATCGTGGATACCATTCGATTGAGATCTCAATCTTCTGATGAAGAATACAAAGGTACAAGATTTAAACTACAATAACGAATAATAATTAATGTTGTGCAAGTTGTCATTATATTATCATAAAGTAGTAATAATAAGAACGGTAAATTTGAAAAAAAACGAGTGATTCATTAATAATGGATAATAAAGGTTATCAAACACTTCTTATTTTGATACTAATTATTCGCCATCTCAAGCTGCAAGTCCTGGCAATCGAGGCTTAAAAAGAGGTTAATTTTTTCTTGAAGCAATATCTTAATCCTTTACCACACGCACCGAATAGCCCATTGCCTTATTGAGGTGATCATTAAAAATAGTATTGTTGGTACTGGTTAAATATCTGAGCCATGCTGTAGATGAAGTTTGCTCACTGGAGCTCCACCAAAAGCCATTAAATCCTGCCAAAAAATCAAATGTTCCATTGGCACGACGTGAGCCGCCCGGAAGAGCGTCAAAACCGCTGCTGTTGCTGCCATTCCCATTGTTGCGCCATTCGTTTACACTTTTCATAGGTCCGCCAACAGTGGTGCTTTGATAACAGCCGAAGCAAGCAGTATCTGCTGTGGGGTCAACACACTTGACCAGTTTGTTCCAATCCGAATTAGTTGGAACATGCCAGCCCTGAGGAGCTAATCCTCTCGGATCATTAACTGCATACCAGTTATACAACTTACCGAATTTTGAATAGTTGGCGCTGTCATTATTATACCAGCACCAGGCACCTGTTGTCAGATTTTGCCATACTGCAGGATCCGTCACCTGAGGAATGATATCACCATTGCGATAATTGCTGACCGCAATATTTTTTGATGACCATACCCGATTACAAATGGCTATGCTGTCCAGCTTGACCGTACCCTGGCCGGTGGTAACAGTTGCCTCGTTGGAATAAGTCAATGAATTTCCTGTTGAATTAAAGGCAACTACCCGATAGGTATAGGTAGTTCCCGGCAATAAATTGAGATCACTATATGCAGTACTATTTTCGCCCATATTTGCTATCTCCGCAAAATCTCCTCCCGGTAGCTTTCTTTCTAGCTTAAAGCCGGTCTCATTGGTCGAGTTGTCTACCCATTGCAGATCCACCTGCGTGGAAGAAAAAGCCGTAGCCGTTAAATTGTCCGGTGCGGCGGGTACAGCTATTGAAGAACCATCATTATCCTTTGAACAGCTTGCAAGTACCAGCATGAACAAAGCATTCAAGACAACTAATTTTCTCATAGTATGAACATATAATACTAACGAAAATATGTCAAAATATAATTAAAAGCAATATGTAGATATATATAAAAGCAATATGTAGATATAAACAATTCATTATCAATAACTAAATTTTCAAAAGGCGTCCTTCGGTAAAATCTTTGTGCATCAGCTTCATCACAATCGCCTTCTTTTGACAACCGCATTTACATCCAAGAATAAAAACTAAACCCAGCATCATTGCCAGAGAATATGAGTTAAAGGCAGCTGAAGAGTACCGACAGGATTACAATGCTGAGAGGCCTCACAAATCTCTGAGATATGCTCCACCCACTGAATTTGAAAAATATCCTGACCCTATAAAACTAAAAATTAAATGAAACACTGATCGTTCATGTGCAGTCAAAAATGGGGAAGCTGACAAATGACTGTCCTTATGACTGATTTCAATAAACTATTCAAATTAATAATCAACAGTCCGGAATACTTTTCCTATTAATCATTTTTATTCGCCTGCTTCAGTGCCAAAGTGAAGCCAATGCCAAACAATAAAGTTATGAGTCCTGCGAAATATGGTATTACTTCAGTCATTTTTTTTAGAATTACTGATGAGTTTTAAATAAATTCCGAATGCCAGTATAGACGGCACCCATAATCCGATAAATATTCCATCTGTTTTTTCTCCCTGGAAATACAGCAATTCGGAAAAAATCAGGGATAAAAGTGCAGCTACGAATAGCAGCTTGTCGGCAAGAGTAAATTTCTTAAACATTTTTTAAACTTGTTATTTTTCTAAATGTAAGCCTTTCGCATGAATAAATCATAATAAATATCTTCTTAGCCGAAATTCATTTATACATCAGAAATGAATTACATCAGGCTTTTGCCAAATTTCAGTCATCATTACTTTTTTCCATATTTATGCTCTCTTCAAATTGATTATGAATAATGAGAATGATAAGTCCAAAAATGACGGCAAGTAAAACGAGCAAATTATTCATTAATCCTTCAACAGTGAAAGACAGTCTTATTAGAATAGTAGAAATGATAAATCCTGAATTTCTAATTACGTAATGGAATTTATCCGTATAAAAAAATGAGACTAGTAAAAGAAGAACATCAACGATAATCAATAATGAGAAAAACTGTTCAAAGAAAATATTATTGATATTCGTAAAAGAATCTCCAGGCTGATCAAAGCCAAGTATTGAATTCAAAAACCAATTTAGGAACGAATAGACTGCCAGGATCAGTACAACCGGAACAAGTCCGGAAGCAATCAATTTTTTCAGACTGATATATTTATTTGCTCCCTCAGAAGAAGACTCATACCCTGACGAAATTTCATATCTTTTCCTACTTTGCCTGTAGAATAGATAAATAAGGAAAAAAAGAAGTATTGAGGAGGCTATATCATAAGTGAACTGCAAGTCATTTTTAATTTTAAACCAATCTGATGAGATTTCCAGTTTTGCCAAATCTTTGAAAAGCCTTCGCATGATAATAAGAAGTATGATTTCATATTGCTTATTCACATAAGTTGTAAGCGATCGTGGAAGATAATAAATCAATAAATAGACTTCATATACCAGTATGAACGAAAATGGAGTATAAATAGCTGCAATCGGATTTTTGAAAAGTTCAGCTGTTCCTTCCAGGTTGATTATCCTGAAGTTGACTAAAAAAATAATAGAAAGATGTATAAGAAAGCTTAGGATCGCTATTATCAGAAATATACGCTCACTTTTTCTTTGAGTACCTGTTGAAAGTAATTTCTGATAAATGATTTCAAGTCTATTATTAAGCAACTAGAATTTTTTGATTATAACAATGTAGTACATTTTCACTGAATTAGGGAGGATATTGGAGTTACTGATTTTTTATTTGATTAAAGCACTGAAAAAGAATTGATTGTACTTATAAAATGTCAATTTACCATGGATGAATTCATGCAAGCCGCTTATGATGAAGCGGTAAAGGGATACAATGAAGGGGGTATCCCAATTGGCTCCGTACTTGTACACAAGGGCAAGAGCATCGGACGTGGACATAATCGTAGGGTGCAACTTGGCAGCGTGGTACTTCATGGAGAAATGGATGCCCTGGAAAATGCCGGAAGGCAACCGGCATCTGTTTACCGGGAATGTACATTATATACTACCCTGTCTCCTTGCCCCATGTGCAGTGGTACCATTTTGTTATATGGGATACCGAGGGTCATCATCGGAGAGAACAGCAGTTTTATGGGAGAGGAAGAACTGCTCAAAAGCAAAGGGGTATCCGTTACTGTAATTGACCATGGAGGCTGCAAACAAGTGATGCAACAGTTTATCAGAGAGCAGCCTAAGTTGTGGAATGAGGATATTGGGGAGTGAATTCTTAAGGAAGGATGTCGAGAGTTTATGAATTCTATAAATGGGAACAAGGAAAATCAATGTATTATGCCATCAAATATCTACCCCTCCCACCCCAGTCATCAGTGACTTTCCCCTAAACTACAAATACATATGAATTGCCTTCGGCATGATACAAACAAGCAAAAACCTCTTGTTAATTTTCATATCGATAGCCGCAGATCCCCTTACTTTAGAATAATTGCCCCCGAAGAGATGCCAATTATTGAATAATTTTGCCTATCCCATCAGATAACAAGAATTAATGAACAGCAAGGTCATAGAGAACTATTCAAGGCTAAAGCCCTCATTTTTTATTCTGCCTTGCCTGATTCTGGCAGCCGTGGCAGGCTTTCTTTACTTCCACGATGCGCTGGATGCCAAAGCCTATGTATATGTTCAAAAGGACTTTTTCATCTATCTGAATGCATGGCTCAGTCAATTTCCGCAGATACAATACAACCTTACCCAATTGGGAGATGCGCTGATTTCACTTTCCTTGTTAAGCATCTTTATAGTGTACGCGCCGGCGTTATGGGAATCCTTGATTTCTGTTTCCCTGATCTCCCTGATCATATCCTCCGGTCTGAAAAATCTCTTCTCGGTACCGAGGCCTGCGGCCATACTGGATACCAACAGCTTTGTCATTATCGGTCAAAAACTGCCGGGCTTCAGCAGCTTACCTTCAGGTCACTCAATCACCATATTTACTTCGCTGACCGTTTTACTTTTCGCATTCATGCCCGAAAAGCCTCTTCATCGCCAAATATGGATTACCAGCCTGATCAGTGCAGGTATTGTCATGGCCTTCAGCAGAGTGGGTGTAGGAGCGCATTACCCGCTGGATGTGATGGTGGGAGCCACCATAGGATATACCTCCGGTCTCGCAGGAATTCTTGTCAGCCGCCACTATAAGATCTGGTCCTGGGTCAGTAACAAGCGATACTACCCTGTACTGATGCTCTTGATACTAGGCTGCAGCATAAGCCTTATTATAAAAATCATCGATGAACCTTTACCGGTGTTTTTCCTCGCTTGCTTAGCCTCCCTTTTCTCATTGTACAAAATCACCCATGCCTATATTCAGAAATAACCTGAGCCTGCTTCAGCTCGCGGGTATCACAAGCCTGCTGAATCTGGTATTATTCCATTTTCCTTTTTTTCGCTTCGTTTTCCAAAACCTAGACTATGCAAGCCTGAACGGAATGCTGATTATAGCCAGCCTGGCCGTATTGGTATTTGTGCTGAATGCGTTTATTTTTTACATCATTTTCTTTTTATCAGGTCGGGTAGGCAAAATACTGCTGACCATCTTCTTTATTCTCAATGCGGCCTCGGCCTATTTCATTTACAGCTACGGCATCATCATTGACGAAGCCATGATCGGCAATGTGTTCAATACCAATTCGGAAGAATCGGGCAGCTTTTTTTCAATTACCTTGGTAATCATCATTCTGCTGTTAGGCATATTGCCATCGCTTTACTTTATCAGCGTCAGGAAAACAAACCCGACCTGGAAAAGATTCTTGTTGACCATCGGCGCCGGCCTCCTGTTTATTGCAACCATGGTTTTTGCCAATGCTCCCAATTGGCTCTGGATTGACAAGCATTCCAAAAGCCTCGGCGGTCTCGCCATGCCCTGGTCTTATGCCGTAAACGCCTATTTGTACAAGTTGCATGATTTTCAAAAAAACAAGAAAGAGATCCTGCTGCCCGATGCCAAAATGAAAGACAGTACCAAATCCATTGTAATTCTGGTGATTGGCGAGTCAGCAAGAAGTAAAAATTTCTCACTGTACGGCTATCCCAAAAACACCAACCCCTTGCTGTCTCAAACGAAAAATCTCTATCATTTCAATGCCACCTCCTGCGCTACCTATACCAGGGCGGGAATCAAATGCCTGCTGGAGCATACCAATACCGATGAGTTATATGAAATTTTACCCAACTACCTCTATCGCAACCAGGTGGAAGTGATCTGGAGAACCAGCAATTGGGGAGAGCCTCCCATACACATCAAAAACTATCTTGACAAAAACACGCTGCAAAAAAATTGTAAAGGGAACGAATGCGAATATGATGAAATATTACTAGATGGATTGGAGGAACAGATAGCTGCGAGTAAAAGTAATAAAATACTGGTAGTACTGCATACGAGTACCAGCCATGGGCCTACCTACAGCAAGAAGTACCCTGCCCGATTTGAAACCTTTAAGCCGGTATGCAATAGTGTTGAGCTAAAGAATTGTACAGATGATGAGCTGATGAATGCCTATGATAATACCATCGTGTACACCGATTATCTTTTACACCGGGTGATTGAGAACCTGAAAAAGTTTCCCGACTATAATAGTTGCATGCTCTTTGTATCGGACCACGGCGAGTCATTGGGAGAAAATAATCTCTACATGCACGGTGTACCCAAAAGTATGGCTCCCAGGGAACAATATGAAATCCCTTTTCTGGTATGGCTGTCAGACAACAACCCCAGGCAATTGAAGTCCAATAAGGAACTGTGCCAGAACCACGTTTTTCACAGCGTATTGAATTTCCTTGGCATGGAAAGTCCTGTCTATGATGAGAAGATGAATATTTTCAAATAGGTCAATAACCAGCAATGAAATTATCATATCAATCTAATTATAGCCTAATAGAAACGACAATAAATCATTTTGTAATAGCGTAATAATACAAGAGCATATTTTTTTCCATATTTTTCGACTTACATTATCTAACAAAATTTTATTTTAGGAGAATAAACTGCAAAATTGATGATCCATAAATCCTGCGCTGAAAAAATACTGATGGTCAAACCTGCGCTTTTCGGATTCAATGCGGAAACGGCAGGTACCAATGTATTCCAGCATCAGCAGGCACAGGTTGGTGATACGCATCAGCGTGCCATAAAGGAATTTATGAGGGCGGCAGAAACGCTGGAGACAAAGGGTGTGGAAGTGATAGTGGTTGAGTCAGATGACAAAGACGCGCCGGATTCCATATTTCCCAACAATTGGTTTAGCACGCATCAGGACGGCACGCTGGTGTATTATCCGATGCTTGCGGAGAACAGAAGAAGGGAGAGAAACGAAAAAACCATCACCAGTATTCAGGTCAATTTTTCCGTCAATAAAGTCATTGATCTTTCCCGGCATGAAATGGAAAACAGATTTCTGGAAGGTACGGGGAGCATCGTGTTTGACCATGATGCCGCTAAGGCCTATGCTACGATTGGTCCAAGAACCGACAAGGATCTTTTTTACAGCTTATGCGCAGAGCTTGGATATGAACCGCTATCCTATTCCTGCTTGGATCCATCCGGATTGCCGTTCTATCACACCAATGTGATACTTCATATCGGAAACGACTATGCCGTGATCTACCAGGATGGAATCATTGACAGCAGTGAAAAGAAGAAGGTGCTTTCTTCATTGGAACAATCCAATGAGACCATTATCGATATTACATTCGAGCAGGTGCTGGCTTTCTGCGGAAATATGCTACAAGTAAAAAATAAGAAAGGAGAACCCTTATTGCTATGTTCCGAAACTGCGCTCAAATCTTTTGAAAATACCCAAATAAAAACTTTGGAACGCTACTCCGAAATCATCCCCTTTCATATACCGACAATCGAACAAATAGGAGGTGGCAGCATCCGCTGCATGTTAGCTGAATTGTTTTAAACCACTATCCTTCCAGTGATTGACTGTGAAAGGGACATCCCTTCGGTATGTTTTGCTTCGGCTTTCCAATCACCGGATCCTGATAAAAAAAATTGGGGGTCAAAACCGTATTATCATAATTACGATGAAAAACTTCCAGAGCGGATCCGCTGATTGGCGGAGTAATCCATGACCAGTCGGCGGTGATGTTTCTTCCCCTACGTTGTTCCGAAGCCTCAAACTGGATGAACTGCTCAGAGCTTTCGTAGTGGCTGGACATGCTGATACCGCGCTGATGATAACTGTACAGTACAGCCCTATTGAGTTCTATCATGGCACGATCTTTCCAAAAGGAAAAATCATCATGGATGTCCAATCCCATCTGTTGGGCCACTGCTGGCAGCATGTTATATCTTTCCGTGTCTCCGAAATTCCTGGAGCCGATTTCAGTGACCATATACCAGCCATTAAAAGGAGCAGCAGTATAGGTGATACCTCCGATCTCCATCATCATTTCTGAAATGATAGGCACCGCATACCAGAAAAGCTTCAAGTCACTGAACCATTCATACTCAGGATGAAGAATAGGAAAAACAATACCCTCAGGAAGAGTGAATATTTTCATCTTTTGCTCTTTTCCGGGCCATTGAATGGCATGCGGTAACATATCAAAAGCTGTATGATCAAATTTATACCCCATTGATTGACACCATTGGGTGAATTCAATTTCAGAAGGGTCTCCAACGACAGTTCCATCCTGCTGCAAATGACCGGCAAAATGCAATAACTGATGATTCAGGATTCGGGGACCCATTGGCTCATCGGGCATCTGCTGACGGAAAACCGTGATAGTAGATCTTATTTCACCATTATTGTAAGCATAATCGATGTGATGCTCCAAAGCACTAAAAATCTCATCTTCATCTTCAAGGTGACGGGCATCAATCACCTTCAACGTCTTCCAGTAGAGGCGGCCGATGCAACGATTGCTGTTTCGCCAGGCCATTCTGGCCCCATGCGTCAACTCTTCGGTGGTATGATGGTAGGTTCCTCCTTGAAGGATTTGCTTTTTTACATCGTCCAATCTTTCCTGAAGCTTATCTTCCATCTTCAGCTCCTGATAACAGGTTTTCAGAAAAGCCTCCGCTCTGGAAAATATATCGCCTTTAATTAAACTCATGACTGATAAAGCTATTTTCTGCAAGGAATTCACATTCCATAGCCTGTAGACAGATGTATATTAATATGAGCTAAAACATCTCCCTTGCAAGTACAGAAAGTCAGTATCAAAGATAAGGACGTTAATCGTGATAATATTTAATGAAGCGGCTGCTTCAGAAAACCAGCTTGATCATGGATGACTCTTTTCTAAGTAGAGTTTGTCCAGTAATTCGGCAAGTGCGCGATCCTTATCGGTAATAGTATTACCCGCATCGTGAGTGGTGAGCGTCACTATTACCCTGTTATATACATTGGTCCAGCTTGGATGGTGATCCATTTTAGATATTCCCGGTACCGCTTTTTGCATGAAAGACATGGCCGACTCAAAGTTGGCGAAAACATAGGTTTTATGCAGCGCATTATTTTCTTCTTTCCAAAATTCCATTTCTGAATGTATTGAACGGTCAAGTTCCGATTTTTTTCATCCCAAATGCGCAATCTTCAAAATATTTCCTGCCAACAGTTAAAAATTAACCTTTGCCTGAATCCTTAACAGCAGACCATTCTGCAGGTTACCGCGCAATACGAAATCCTCATATCTGCTGCTGGAAATGGTATATATCGCCACCAACTCAAACTACTTCATAGGTTGTCACTCCGCACCAATCTCCAGCTCGCTCAACTCATAGCTTCGCGCATCTTTTTCATGCTTCTTACCGCCGTCATAGACCTGGTATCTGATAAAAGGAAATAGAGTCTGTTTGCCCATAAGTATTTGATAAGGTAATAATTAGGAATAATGAGAAGGATAACTTTAGAATGAGGCAGCTTAGTTTTAAATGGATTGAAAAATATCCGCCAAAGGCGGATATTTTTCGAAATACTTATCAATTAACGGATAATAAATAACTATTTCGATTGCCTGTAGAAATACTTTTATAGTATTAAAAAATAAGCTGAGTCCCCTTGAAATGTGATAGAATTTTATTAGCTAATTAAATCATTCCATTACAAACTCGAAAGCGGAGAATTTATATCTGAAATAGGTAAACGCATTGCTTCGAAATAGTATTTTCTCGCCCGCATTCAGCCAAACGGGTGAATGAGGGTCATAGCCACGATAAGTGATGGTAGAATTATTGGTATTGATAATGGGCGTATTCGTACTGTTAATGAAAACGGTTCCGCTGATAGATCCGTCAATGATGATGTTCTCCACCTTCCATATTCTTCCGGCCGGAACGATATGTTCATTGGGCTGAGTGCTGGCAACTACGGAATCAACAGCCACAAATCCAACCAGCTTCAATGTTTTTTCCAACGTCTGGGCCTGAAGCAAGGAGACAGAAAGGAAAGCCCAATAAAATATGATTGTTTTTTTCATGATCATAAATTGGATATGTAATACAGATTTCTCATCCTGATATATTCCTTATCATCCTTGATGATGGGTTGCCACTGACCATTGGTAAAGAAATAAAATCCTACATTTCCGTCTGTCTGATACACCATTAAACCGGGAACCGGATTACTGATGTCCTGCCTCTGGTTTGCCGTCATCCTGGGAATGAGCAAACCTCTACCGGTATCAGCGACATCCAGAATGGCGGAAGGATGAGGAGTACGAGTTCCTATGCCTACGTTTTGTGCTTGATTTTCCAATGTGGCCAACAATAAAAATGACGAAACCAAAATCCTGATCATAAGGCGGTTATTGTGAAACAAATATACTCGATTAAGGATATTCGGTGAATTGAAAATATCTTACAAATTGTCATACTTCGCTGATAAACTAATCGACAAACTCATTCGGATCGCAGGCATCAATAAAACTGTTTTGATTACAGTCGTAAAACATCAACTTAATGGCTTCATTTCATTTTAATACCTAACTGACCCGTGGCGTGAACTCTCAGAAAAAGTGATTGGGGAGAAGTCAAAAGTGCATTCACCTTCATCGAATCCACCGAACCATAGATGCGGACAGCAGCAGTGAGCTGCTTATTCAATTGGGTATTGATGGTACCCTTATATTGCTGAAGTATCCTGCTCATGTCAAAAACGGCAGCTGTTCTTATTTTAGAAGTCAGCCTGTCATTCAGCAACCAATTGGCTGTCTTCAGCAGAACATTCCTGCTTTTGAGTTCAAAAGCCAAGTCTGGAATATGGATTGTATTTTTGACCGAATCGAATACAGGAGTGCCAATCAGGTACACAATACCTTTTTTGGAACCTCCGAAATCAAGTTGCATTGAAATTTTTGATCGACCCAGGCCATTTATCTCTATTTTATTGACAATCACTTTCTTTTTCTTTATCCTCCATTCTGCTCCGGCCAGCTGCTGATTCAATATCCTGGATAGATCATCATAGTTGACAAGCAAGTCAGCATCAACATTGAAACCATGTTGTTTGACCGGACCTGACAGATCTGGCAACGATACAGGAACCGACTGAACAAAGGCGGAAGAAAAAACGGGCTTACAACCAAGACCCAGGATCATATTCAGCTTGCTGCCACTCATGCTTAAATCACTGATTGAAAAGGAAACAGGATTGACAGACAGATAACCATATTTTTCAACAGGTTGCACCTCAAATAATTTATTCCATACTTCTCTAACATAAGGCTTCAGGTCATAAGCTCTGAATTGACTATCCACAGACTTGCCTGCTGATTCGAGCTCATCCTTCATTACCTGCATCAGCTTACCGGTAATATCAATATTTATGAAACTGACAGCACATTTGTCTCTTGGTTGCAACCTGACAAGTGAGGTTTGGGAAGATAAACGCCAATCGGGCATCAATTTGATTTTCGAAACATAGCCAACATCAATAGTTCGCATCGGCTCCAGATATCCGCAACTAAATGCAGGTGTTGGCAATAGACAGATCTCATTGAGACATTTACCGCAGTAGCTGCCCTTGATCTTATACTTACCTTCAAATGAAAAACTCAGGTTGTCTTTCAAGCCTGAGATCCTGAAGGGGCCTCTGAGAAACTGATAAGCATAACGGATTCCTTCACAAGGATTTTCAGAGCCTTCGTAATTGGTCGGTACATTTTTTTCCGCCAGGATGAAGTAAGGCTTCAGGTCCAATTCTACCGGCATATTGACAACCGATATAACCGGCGGTGGCAGTGGAATATTTTCAGTGATGGGGACTGGGGCCTCGGGCCTTATTCCTGCACAGGAATAAAACAGAACCAAATGAAAAAGGAAAGCTGGTCGAAACTTCATGTATATAAAAATACTCTATTACCGGAAAAGATAATCAGCAATGATTTTCAATTCAGGCGGACCGAAAAGTATTCCTTTCAATCACTATTGAAGGCAGATGGATGAATATGGAATTTAGAAATCCCTGCCTTTCTGTCAAATATTAGTTGATCTTGGCGGACTCCTATTTTCATCCTGAGGAACATCTGCAGATTCACCCTCCGTTTCAAATCCCTCATCAATCAGAAGCTTCTTTCCTGCAGGTACATATACCTCAAGAATCAAATGCTGTCCTCTGAATTTGTTTTTACGGTTGATTTGGATACCGGCATCCACACTTAAAGAGGAATCAGCAGATTCAATCAAAGGATGGATTCCCGCACCGTTTTTTTCCGCTTCCCTTCGAGATCTTCCAAAAGATAAGGTGCGCATGTAAACCCTGAAGCTGTCCGAGTCGGTCGGATGTTGTATTACTTTCACATAGTTGAAGGGGATACTGTCAAGATAGAAAAGGTTGTCAACGTTGATGTCAAAGTTTCTTTCACTGTTAAAAAGCATGACACTTCCGGGAGCCGCAATGATTTCAAGTGACATGGACCGCGGGTTCGTCAATTTGATTTCAATGGGTTCAGATTTATGTCTATGTCTAAATTCCGTAGCTGAAGATATGAGCAGCATGATACCGGTGATAAGACCCAGCAACCATAATATCAAAAAACTCACCCGAAGGGCTTTGGAGTGACTTCTGACGCGTACGATTTTTCGAATGATCCAGATAAAGGCCGCGATCAAAGGAACAACTACCAGGAAAACCAGTGTCAGCCATGCCAGGATATTCTGCCAGCCTCCCTGCAGAAAAAAATCTTTAAGCGGAAATAGCGCGAGGGAAGTAATACCAAGTGAGAAAATGATGATAAAAGCAATGAATGCCGTTAGCCCCATTACCATGTATAGGATGACTTTGAAAAATCCCAGAAGCAACCTCCCAAAGATGCTTCCGCCATTGTTTGTTTTTTCCGAAATATCCGACTTGATTTCTTTAACACGATCCTGTGCGGTTGCAGAAATCACTTTCGCTTCCTTTATCACACGATTTTGCAGACTGCCGATATCTACTTTTTCCCCTCGCATTTGTAATTTCTCAGCTGCGGTTCTTGCCCTTGGAATCAAAAGCCAGAGCAGAAGGTAAATCAGAATGGAGCCGGGGCTCAATGTTATTGTGATCAATCCGGGAAAGAAAAAAGAGCCGGGTCCGTCAAAAAGCAAGGCGATCAAGGGAAGCAGAAAAATAATCCTGGGTATCCATACATTGATTCCAAAATATTTTCCGAGTCCGCCACAAACGCCGGCAACGATCCTGTCATCCGCGTCTCTGAACAACTTTTTGGTTTGGGCACCAAGAGTTTGTTCGGAAGTACCCGGAAGCGCTATCCATAATATAATATAGGGAAGGAGAAGCGGACCGAAGAAAATAATAAACAAAATTCGAATGATCACTACATCAACATTGAAATAGTCCGCTATCCCGGCACATACACCCCCAAGCATTTGGGAGCCCTCATTGCGATATAATTTTTTAGGACCGGAAGCCGGGCGGATCGCAGAAGACTCACTCGTTGACTCTTCATCGCGGGGTTCCTCGCTGTCAAACTGTTCCGGCCTTCCAATACTGGCGATTACCGCCTCCACATCAATATCAGTGATACAGGCTGCGCCGGATTTTATTTTTTGATGAAATAGCTCCCCTATCCTTCCTTCGATATCATTGATGATTTCCTCTTTGCCCTCTTCAGTAGAAAAATGAAGCTTAAGGCTTTCGGTATATGCTTTGACAAGATCGAAGGCGGTCACCTCGATTGGTATCACGCGCCCCTGAAAGTTGATATTGATGACCTGTTTCATAATTGATGTTGAATAGGTGGATGAATTTGATTATTGATTGGTGATGGCATGTACCGCTTCGGAAAGTTCCCGCCAGGTTGATTCTAATTCATTATAAAAATCAGAACCCTCCGTTGTCAATGAAAAATATTTTCGCGGCGGTCCTTCCGTACTCTCTACCCAGCGATAGCTGAGCAAGCCTGCATTTTTCAGTCTTGTCAGCAAAGGATAAAGTGTGCCCTCCAGGATCACGAGATTGGCAGCACGCATCTTCTCAATGATATCGGAAGGATAAGCCTCCTCTTTTTTAATGATAGACAGGATGCAATATTCCAGCACTCCCTTGCGCATCTGACTTGATGTATTCTCTATTTTCATGCTATTGTTTCGGATCTTATAAACCGCCTGACAAGACAAAGATACAACTTTAGTACTATGTATTACATAATACTATTTATTTTTTATTAATTGCTCAGTTTTAGCATAAATATTTGATTATGAACGTATTTAGGAGATTAATGCCTCAGCCCGAGGCATTCTACAATAAACAGAATTGGCTAAAATCAACTATTGATTGACCCTCCCGCATCACATAACCCTTGCAGATTGAATAGACAATTCGGCTTGAAAAGCAAGCATCGCATCCAAAAATTGAACATTTTACAGGTACTGATCGGCGATACCTTGCTAACGATGCCATGATGTTATTGGGTAGTTGTAACTTTAGCTATACAGGATTCAAGTACGAAAATTGCCCGGAAATCCTCCTACAATCAATGCACTTAAATAGAGTAAAAAATATCAAAACAGGTTTTCTATTCAGAATATTGATTTTCTGCATGTCGGCTAATGGAAGCGTAAACGGGCAAACCATTGATTTCATTGAAATTGATTCAGTGCGTTGGGCACAAAAAAATCTGGCAGTTATCCGCTTCAGGAATGGAGATAGTCTATTACTCGCTAACAGTGTGGAAGCCTGGATCGAAGCGGGTACAAAAAAGCAAGCAGCTTACTGTTATTACGATGAAAATCCTGATAATGTTGACAAATACGGTATCCTGTATAATTGGTATGCGGTGACTGATCCGAGAGGTTTGGCACCGGAGGGATGGAGGATGCCATCGTTAAATGAGTGGCAAAAATTAATCACTTCAGTCGGCGGAGATGATCTAGCAGTGAAAAAGATAAAAAGTAAAACAGGTTGGAGCAAGAAGCGCAACGGTAACAATCAAACGGGCTTGGATGCCCAACCGGCAGGATATAAAAGCAGCTGCGGTCATTTTTTTGATTCTGCAACCAATACGGCAATTTGGTGGACTTCAACTGCTGATGGCAACAATACAGCCAAGGCCATCAGAATAGACAGCGACTCTCCTCTTGTAAAAATAACCGGCAGCAATAAGGGAAGCGGTTTTTCCGTGAGATGCATCAAGGAATAACCCTGCTATAAACTGCAAAGGGTATTCAGGCTCGAAGTGAAATATAAATTGTAATAATTAATGTGATATCATCCTGAATTTATCCTAGCCTATCCGCAAACTTAATCTTTCACAACCCTCACCGAAAACCCGGTTGTTTTTGTATTCTGATAATATCCGATACTATTATTACTGTTGGTCAGATTCCGGTACCAGCCATTCAGTGCATCAAACTGACCTGAACTCCACCAGGTAGTGCCTTCTCCCGCACCCAAGAAAACACCTTCATAGGAGCGAATTCCACCCGGCAAAGCAGTAAATCCACTGCTGTTGGTAACAATTCCCACTTGAAATAACCAGCCTGAAGTGTTTTTCAGGGCAGCACCTGCCGTCAAACTTGGGCGACATAGCACACAGGTTGTATCGGCTGTGGAATCGACATGTCTTATTAATCTTGACCAGTCGCTCGCAGATGGGATATGCCAACCCTCGGGCGCCAGTCCCCTGGGATCATTGACCGCATACCAGTTATACAATTTTCCGTAAGTGGCCCCATACGTAGCACTATCATTATCATACCAGCACCAGGCACCTGTGGTAAGCGTCTTCCAAACCAAAGGATCAGTTACTTTGGGAATAGGATCGCCGTTACGATATTTTGTCACATCCAGATTTTTTAAGGACCAGATTTGAGAGCCTATGGCAATTTCGGCCAGCCCGGTTGGCAATGGAGCCGAGGCCGATCCGCCAATGAGATTGGTCCACTTACTTCCGTTGAAAATCTGAGCCTGGCCGCTGGAATCGCAGTCCGTGCAATAAATGATCAAACCCTGGGCAGGAGCATTGATGGCATTCCGCTCCGTATAACTCATCCGTGGTGGCAAAAACCCAGCACTGTTTGAAGTCACCTCCAACTTGGCGGAAGAATGAGGATTGGAAGTGCCAATGCCTACATTCTGAGAGAAGATGCTTTGGCAAAATAATACAAGGAAAAATAATGAAAGTAAGTTTTTCATGTCAGAGGTCTTATTCGATAAAAATAAAGCAGTACAATATAAAAATTAAATTTAGGAGTACATAATTATCATCTTTTGAAACGCCTGCGCCAAAATACAGGCATCGCTGTATCACTGCAATCTTCCTTAACTTTAATCCCATGCATACCGGCATTGAATTTTCGAATTTAGGTGAACAGGCCTTACTACTTCGCTTCAAGGACGTCGTCCCGGAAGAAGCCCACGCAAAAATCATTACCCTGCATCAGTTGCTCAGCGCCAAACCCTTTGCAGGCTTTGTAGAAACCATTCCGGCTTACGACAGTATAGCCATATTATATGATATCCGTAAAATTGAATTGAATTGCGATAGTTTTAGTGATCAGATTAGGGCTGAAATTGAAACATATCTGTCAGCTTCTCAAGAAATTCCAACCAAAGGAATCACCCATGTCATTCCGGTGAAATATGGCGGAACACAAGGACCCGATCTTGAGTCCGTAGCAAAAGAAAATAATATCAGTCCTGAAGAATTGATTCGATTGCATACGGAACGTACCTATCCCGTTTACATGCTGGGCTTCTCCGGAGGCTTTCCTTATCTCGGATTCACACATGAAAAATTATTTACCGCGAGAAAAGCGGTACCCATGCAAAAAGTACCGGCAGGAAGCGTGGCCCTGGCCGGAAACCAGACAGGTATCTATCCTTTTGAGGGGCCCGGAGCATGGAAAATAATAGGACATACTTCCTACCCTGTTTTCGATATTCATGAAAAAGATCCCGCGATCATCAAACAGGGAGACCTGATAAAATTTGTTTGTGACTGACCATATCAAAATCATAAAACCGGGAGTACTAAGCACCTTGCAGGATGGAGGCCGAAGCGGATTCCGCTCCATAGGGATCGGTCCCGGTGGCGTCATGGATCAATATGCGTTTCATGTAGCCAACAGATTACTGGGCAATGACCCTGCGACAACGGTTATTGAAATGCACTTTCCCGCACCGGTCATTGAATTCAACACATCAGCCTCTTGCTGCCTCAGCGGAGCCGACTTCCAAGCGAAACTGAATGATGAGTTGTTGAAAACATGGAGCACTTTCATTGTTAAGCCCGGGGATATTCTTCAATTTGAAAAAATACAAAAGGGCTTCAGATGTTATCTGGCCATTCAAGGAGGCTTCACGGGAGAGGAGTGGTTGGGGAGCCGGTCGACCAATCTCAACTTGAGGATGGGAGGATACAAAGGAAGAGCACTTCAAAAAGGAGATTGCATACTCATCGGCAATTTCAACTTTGAGAAAGCCATCTCTCTGAAAAATGTCAATATGCCGGCGGAATTGGAAAAGATATATGATGAAGCGAATGTCATCAACTGTTTACCCGGTCCGGAATGGAATTTGCTCAATACTGAAGCGCAGCAACGATTGCTTAGCAGTAACTTCAGTATTACTGTTAACTCCAACAGGATGGCCTGCCTGCTGGAGGGTGAAAATTTCAAAATCACATTTCCTCAGGTTGAGCTGCTCTCTTCAGCAGTTCTCGCGGGCACCGTTCAATTTCTACCAAACGGATCATTAGCAGTATTGATGACAGATCATCAGACTACAGGAGGCTTTCCCAGAATACTGCAAGTTTTACAAAGTCAGTTGCCTAAGCTCGCGCAAACAAGGCCGGGAAGCGATATTCAATTTAGGATGACAGACATTATCACTGCAGAAGCGGATTTTCAATCTTTCATGAAAAAATGCTTATATGAATAAAATAAAAAGCATTGACTTGAATGCCGACCTTGGAGAAGGATATCCTTATGACAATAAATTATTTCCACTGGTCAGCTCCGCCAATATTGCCTGTGGAGGCCATGCAGGAGATGAAAATAGTATCCGTGAAAGTTTAAGGCAGTGTCTTTTGCATGATGTGGCTGCCGGTGCCCACCCCTCCTATCCGGATAAGGAGAACTTCGGGAGAAAAACCATGCAACTCAATCGAAATTTCTTGCAGGACAGCATCAAAACCCAGCTCGATATTTTTTGTACCATCGCGTCTAAAGAAAATATCAAGCCGAATCATGTGAAATTACATGGTGCATTGTATAATGATTGCTTTGATAATATTGAACTATCAGAACAAGTATTGGAGGTGATAAGGCCTTATGACATTCCATTTTTTTATGGCCCTTCGATGAGTGGATTGAACAAAATTGCCGAAGCATCCGGTATGACAGCTATTCAGGAGGTATTTGCAGACAGGGCTTACCTCGCTTCGGGAAAACTTGCTCCCAGAAGCAATCCCGGCTCCGTGTTACATGACCTTGATCAAGTATCAAAACAGTTACAATCTCTGCTGATTCATCATACGGTAACAACGATGGAAGGCAGCGATATTGAGCTCAAGTCAGATACCGTTTGCCTTCATGGCGACAATGACCAAGCAGTCGCATTCGCGAAAAAGATCCGCGAGTTATTGCGACTATGGAACATCGGCATTCGCTCACCAAGAAATTAACCTAAAAATGACTGACATGAAAAGCAAGATTAGGCCACTTAGCACCATCAGCGGCGCGGCTTTTCTGATGGCGACTTCAGCCATAGGGCCCGGTTTCATTAACAACACCTCTCTTTTCACCGGTAAACTCGGCGCTGATTTCGGATTCATCATCCTGGCGGCGCTGGTGTTGGACATTGTCATTCAATTACTAGTCTGGCTCACGTTGGGTTTGAAGGGCCGGTATGCGCAGGAGCTGGCAAATGAAATGCTGTCCGGAAGCGGCACACTGCTTGCAATACTGATCGCAACAGGAGGATTTGTATTCAATATGGGAAATCTGGCCGGTTGTGTGCTGGGAATGCAGCTGCTATTCAACATGCCGGATTCATATGCCGTCTTAATTAGTATCCTGATCGCATTCATGGTTCTTTTCTCAGAAAAACGAAATATACTCGACAGTTTTTCCATTTTGCTGGGCACAATCATGATCGGACTGATGCTGTTCACGGTATTGAAGCTCTCCGTTCCATTTGAACTTGCCTTGCAAAGGACTTTCGTACCTGAAAAAACGGATACTTCCGTCTTAATCACCATCATCGGTGGTACCGTAGGAGGATACATCAGTTTTGCAGGAGCACACCATCTCATAGATAAAGGAATGACAGGAAAAGCCAATCTGACCGGAATTGGCAAAAGTGCCGCCAGGGGTATTCTCATCACCTCACTGATGCGGTATCTCCTGTTTCTGGCAGCATTCGGCGTAGTCTATGCAGGCACTGCATTATCGGAAGCCAATCCGGCTTCGACCATTTTTTTCCAAGCGGTCGGAAACATGGGCACTTATATTTTCGGAGCGGTACTCTGGTCCGCTTCCATCACCAGCGTAGTTGGCTCATCTTATACCTCTTTCAGTTTCCTGAAAACAATCCACTCCCGAATTGCAAATCATCCAAAATGGTTTCTCGCTTCATTCATCCTGGGCTCCGCAATCATTTTGCTTTGGATGGGAAAACCTGTGAAATTGCTGGTGATGGCCGGAGCCTTCAATGGAATCATTCTACCTTTCGCGCTGGCTATCCTTCTCGCTATCATCCATAAAAACAGAAAGGATTCCGACTGGAAAATACTGCGTTGGCTAATCTGGCCGGGGTGGATTATCACCGGTATACTGATCTATATGAGTTATGCAGGAATCAAGCTGCTCTTCGCATGAGGCTTATCTGAAAGATAGCAAAGCATAGTATGCGAAGGTAGCCAACCAGTGCTCTCCTTCGTATGATCCGGAGGCGATGTGTGGAAATGATTTTTTGAAGTGTGCAGAAGACAGCGATCGCACCTTCTCGATATTTCCCCCGGCCATGGCAGCAGCGATATTATTCAGGCACCACGCTCTGCTGAAATTCAGTCCATGCAGGTGTACGATCTTTCCATCTGTTGGATCACTTACCTCTGCCATGGTGAAAAGCGAGCCGGGATCTGTATACAAGGCGGGTAAAAATTGCTTCAACCAGCGGTTGAATGCAGCTTTGGGTAATACACGCTGCATGATATCAGCCTCTTCCAAACAGGGACTGAGAAAGTCGTAGCCTCCGGGCTCATAGTCCACCGGACAATTTTTATCGTTCGAATAAAAACGAATGGCGGCCTCCCTGATGGCAGTAATCAGATTGCTGTCATTGACCGTCTTACCATAATCCCAGGCAAAGCATAGGCTGAGCGCAAGATTGAGATGCTCGGGCTCCCGAACAGGATAGCTGAGTTTTTTCAGATAACTGATGTAGGAGCGGGATATGTGTTCTGCCAGAGGAGACAGATTTTCAGAAAGTGATTTGGCTTCCGGCTCCTGCCAGGTTAACAGCTCTCGTTGCAGTTGCAATAACCATCCCCATCCGTAAGGCCTTTCAAAAGATTTGTTGTCTTTATTAAAAATTGCGAGCTCCGTTCTGATGTTTTCCGATGTGATATGCTGTTTCAGTTTTGTCATGATCAATTCACGCTCCGGAAGTGAAGGAAATCGTTTTAGCAATGCCACCAATAGCCAGTTCCCGTGCACACAGGAATGCCAGTCAAAGCAACCATAAAAAGCGGGATTCATTTTTTTCGGAAAAGTGAAGGAGGAATCCGATAAAACATACATCGATTTTACGGGAAACTCTTTGTCAATACATTTGAGCGGAAGTGACGCGAGGTGTGAAGCGCCTTTTTCGGTGAGGATAAGTTTATTGTTAGCGTCTGTAAAATATTCCTGTGCTACTCCTTTCATGAGACAGTTCAACAGAAATGCAATTATAAAAAAGAATATTTTCACTAATCTTGATTGATGAATACTTTTATAATGCATAAAAAACTTTTTCACATCCGGCCTAAAACTTCATAGAGATAAATCTATTCGAATAAAAGAAGCGAAAATTTCATGCTCTTACAATAGAACTAATAGAAATTCTCATTTTAAATCCTTTTGCTATTGATAAAATTAATTTAAGTCATCTTCTTCGGCAAAGTGAAGTGAAAAGTAGCTCCTTCCCCCTGCTGAGAAGTCACCCAAATTTTCCCGCCAAGATCTTCCACGATTCTCTTGGAAATCGCGAGACCCAGGCCGGTTCCTTCATACTTTTCCCGGGTATGCAGCCTTTGGAAGATGACAAATATCTTTTTATGATACTGAGGATGTATGCCGATTCCGTTATCCGAAAAGGTGAAATACCATTGAGTCGGCTGCTCATAAACAGTTAGCGTTATTTCAGGCTTGATTCCCGGCCTGGAATATTTCAAAGCGTTATCCAGCATATTCATCAATACCTGTTGTAAAGGAGCTTTCCAGGTGAGCAAGCGTACAGGATTAACGATATGGAATGAGGCCGCTTTCTCTTTCATCTTGTTATCATAGATGGACAGTAATTCGGCGTATACATCCTGTAAATCTATTTCCGACAAAGTATTCGGCGTTCTGCCCACCCTGGAATATTCAAGCAAATCATTGATGATCCTGTTCATATTGGCCGACCCGCTCACTGCGTATTTGATATAGGTGCGACCGTCATCATCGATAATTCCCGAATATTTTTTTTCAAACAAACCAAGAAAGGAAGTGACCATCCGCAAAGGCTCCTGCAAATCGTGCGAAGCGACAAAGGCAAATTGCTCCAATTCCTTGTTGATCCGTTCCAGCTCTTTGTTTTTCAACTCCAGATCCAACAGTGCGTTTCTTCTTTGAATAGCGGAAGAAAGATTGGAGGTAATACTCTTCAGGAAGTTAAGTTCATTTTCCGTCCAGGTTCTTTCCGTGGTACAATCGTCAAATCCTATGAATCCGTACATTTTCTTTCTGATAGTGAGCGGCAGCACCAGAATGGACAATATACTCTGGCTGGATAGAATCTCCTTCGTATTACCCTCCGGAAGTTCGCGGATCAAGGTCATGAAAGGGAGATCTTGCTGAAGGGGCTTCATGAAATCTTCAGCAATCTCTATTGGCAGATTCTGTAAATCAGGATTGTCAATCATGGGCTCTATCCCGTTTTTCACCCATTCAAACCGCTGGCTGGTAAGCTCTTCCCCTGTAAATGGATCCGGATGTATTTCAAAATAATAGATCCTGTCTGCATTCACATGGGTAGAAACCATGGAAAAGACCTTATCTAAAGCCTCATACCAGTCTGTATATTCCAGAAATGTGGTGACGATGTCGAAATTGACATTGAGCAACTGGTTTTGATTGGATGAACTGCCATCATTTATCATGCGTAGTGATTATTAATTAAATATACTGAAAACTCTTTTTTTTTCAATAATTCTATTTGATTACTTCATCACACTTTAAGAATAGAAATTTAATTTTACTTTATCTCCTTTACGATTGCCAAAAAAATTATTAGCTCATTTTCCTGATAATAAACGTAAATTACTATTAGAGGAAACCTTTATGTCTTAATATTTGACCTTTACAATTACTATTTTATGTCGTTCATCCCTAACTCAACTGTAAAAGAAGATTTCATTTCCTTGTTCGATAACCCTCATCAGCTGGAATCTCTTTACAGAAAGGATCCTGCTGCCTTTCAAAGAATGTTTTCAGAGACCTACCCATCGGTTTCCCATTTACCTGCTGCCCAATGCTGGCAAGAAAGATTATACTTTCAGTCAAAAGAAAGGAAATCACTGGATAAAAAGGAGCTGCTATTCATTGTAATCGCCGCCGCAGTCGCCGGATTTCTCGCCAAGCTTCCTGATTTCTTTCAATGGCAGAATGATTTTTATTATTCCCGAAACATCTCCTTCATCCTGTTACCCTTGCTCAGTTTTTATTTCCTCTGGAAGCATCAATCAAACAGGAAAACAATTCTGATCACCATCAGCATCATGCTGGTCTCCTGTATTTATATCAACCTCTTGCCGGATTCCACGCAAAGCGACTCCATCGTGCAAGCCTGCATCCATCTTGTCTTTTTGATGTGGACCCTCTGGGGAAATGCTTTTCTGAACGGACATCTCTTCGGAAAAGATAACAAGGTTTCCTATTTACGATTCAATGCGAATCTGGTCATCATGTGCGGCGTGCTTGTGCTGGCAGGATTTCTGTTCAGCGGAATGGTGCTGGGAATGTTCGAACTGATCAACCTCAACATACAAGAATTCTATTTTCGCTACATCGCTATTTTCGGTATCGCCGCCATCCCCGTCATCGGTACCTATCTTGTCGAGCAAAATCCTGATCTGGTGAATAAGATATCTCCCGTCATCGCAAGGATTTTCACGCCCCTGGTATTTGTGACCTTGCTGATATTCCTGATTGCCATCATGGGCAAAGGTCAAAGTCCGTTTAATGACAGGAATCTGCTCTTGATTTTCAACGGTATCCTTATCGGCGTCATGGCTATCATATTGTTTTCATTGAATGAGATAGGTAAATTCATCCGCCCCGAAATAAGCCTGATCGTTCTCCTGGGGCTGGCACTGCTGGCCATTCTCAGCAATGGTATCGCCTTGTCGGCAATCGTGTATCGCTTGTTCAGCTTTGGCATCACCATAAACAGAGTGGCGATACTGGGCGGCAATTTGCTGATCTTATCAAATCTTTTCCTGGTAATCAGAAATCTTATCCTTGCCATCCGTAAAAAAGCACCCATGGAAAAAATAGAAAACAGCATTGCGGCTTTTCTGCCTCTATACGCTGTCTGGGCAGCCATCGTCACTTTCCTGTTCCCTCTGTTGTTCGGGTTTAAATAAAGTGGAACGGAACTAACATCGGCCATGATGTATGTCTTCCTTGAATCGTAGAATCTGCTTTTTCATTTGCCTGATCTCTTTGGCTTTTTCTTCCAGGGCAAATAACTTTTCATCCAGTATCGCCAGTTTCTCCTTCTTTGAGTATTTACGATGATACCAGGCATCGATGATCTGCTGTATTTCCCGGATCGTAAAACCTACCGACTTGGCATCCTGGATAAACTCCAGCTTCTCCACCGACTCCCCATCGTAATGAAAATAATTATTGGATTTGTTTCCGGCATCCCGTTTCCCCTTGATGAGTCCTGATTTTTCGTAAAATCGGATAGTATGGCTACTTATACCGGTTCTTTTGGATAATTCGTTGATCAACATGAAGCAAATATAATGTGGATAAATAAAACAATACCATTGAGCTAACTCTAATGTTGATGGTTTGCCGGGCTTGGTTTATGTTTGACCTTCAAATGTAAACAGACATGAAAAAAACAGTACTCATCACAGGGACCTCCAGCGGAATCGGAAAAGCGGCAGTTTATGAATTTGCAGCTAAAGGTTGGAACGTCGTCGCCACCCAGAGAAATCCGGAGAAAGAAAATGACTTCAAAGGCCTTAGCAATGTTTCCCTATTGAAACTGGATGTGACAGACGCACAGACAGTAGAATCCGCTTTTGAGAAGATAAAAAGAGATTTTACTGCCGTCGACGTGGTAGTTAACAATGCAGGATTCGGTGTGGACGGGGTTTTCGAGGCCATGTCGGATGATGTCATCCAAAAACAATTTGATACCAATGTATTCGGACTGATGAGAATCACGCGTACGGCCATAAAAATGATGCGGACTCAAGGCCACGGAACCATCATCCAGATTTCCAGCATGGGTGGAAAAATCACTTTCCCGTTTTACAGCATCTATCATGCCACCAAATTCGCAGTGGAAGGATTCACTGAATCCTTGCATTATGAATTGACGCCTTTCAATATCAAACTGAAGCTGGTAGAGCCGGGTCTCATAGCGACCGAATTCTATGGTAGCAGCCGACAATTCATCAAACCGACAGACACAACTGCCTATCATGACTACCTCGGAAAATTCGAGAAGGCAGCACAAAAGGCGATGAAAAACGCTGAAAAACCGGAAGTAGTAGCTAAAGAAATATACCATGCCGCTGTTGACAAGAGTAACAAACTTCGTTATCCCATAGGTGCCCCCTCCTCCATGCTCATCAGACTGAGAAAACTGCTTTCTGATAAAATGTACTTCGGTTTGATCCGAAAATCATATAAACTATGATACTTCAGAAAAACTGAGCAATAGCTTTTGAGCAGATAGCCTTCAACCGGGAATATTCAGTAATTTCAAGGGTATGAACCAGCATCTTGCCAATATCAGCATCCTAGTTTCCGATTATGATGAAGCTATCCGCTACTATACCGATACGTTAGGCTTCGAACTGGTTGAAGACACAAGACTAAGCGAGGAAAAGCGCTGGGTATTGGTGAGACCGCGCGCCGAGCAGCCGGGATGCAATTTGCTGCTGGCACGCGCGGCTAACCCCGAACAAGCATCAAGGATCGGTAACCAGACCGGCGGCAGGGTTTTTCTTTTTTTACATACGGACAATTTCGACAGGGATTATGAAAAGTATCGATCTAAAGGAGTGGAATTTCTGCGACCTCCCTCTCTGGAAGCCCATGGAAAGGTTTCCGTTTTCAAAGATATCTACGGAAATTTGTGGGATCTGATTCAACCCGGATATGCCGCCGGCAAAGAATCAGTGTAATACTGATTCTTCAACTGTCTCAACAGAACTATGCTAATAGACCGGTACGATAGAATACATGATTATCTGAGAATCTCTCTCACCGACAACTGTAACTTCAGATGCTTTTATTGCATGCCCGAAGAAGATCATGCCTTCACACCCGCTCAACAGCTCATGACCGCTGAGGAAATCGAATCTCTTGCCTCCTCATTTGTAAAACTTGGAGTGAAAAAAATCAGATTGACGGGAGGTGAACCGCTGGTCAGGAAAGATGCGGCAGATATCATAAAACGCTTGTCAAAATTTCCTGTCAAACTGACCATCACCACCAATGGCACCAGGCTACATGAATTCGCAGATCTTTTTGAAGAAACCGGAATACGATCCGTTAATATCAGTCTCGATAGCCTGCAGGAAGATAAATTCAAAATCATCACGCGAAGGGATCTTTTTCATACAGTGATGGGGAATATCCAAATGCTGATTGATCGAGGCTTTCATGTGAAGATCAATGTGGTAGTGGTGAAAGGCATCAATGAAAGGGAAATCAATGATTTCATCGCATGGACAAAAGAAGAACCCATTCATGTCAGGTTCATCGAATACATGCCCTTTACGGGAAACCAATGGAACAGCGATAAGGTCTTTACCTGGCAGCAGATGCTGGAAACGGCAGGTCGTGATTATTCTTTTCTTCCATTATCCCCCGAACCGAATGACACTTCCAAAAGCTACCTGGTTCCGGGACACAAAGGAACCTTTGCTGTCATCAGCACCATGACAGGCCCATTTTGCGGTACTTGCAACAGGCTAAGGCTTACCGCGAATGGAAAAATGAAAAACTGTCTGTTTTCCGAACACGAAACAGATTTACTCACTCCGCTGAGAGAAGGGAGGGAAGTGGAAGAATTGATTATAGAAAATATCCGCTCCAAAGCAAAAGAGCTGGGAGGACAATTGAAACCAAACTTTGAAGAACTGAATTCCAATGAAATTGTCAATAGAAGCATGATCAGCATCGGAGGATGATCTGACCATCAGCAGCTATTGTTCTCCAAAACAGTTCTTAATGATCTGAAATCACATGATCAGCGTAACAGAAGCCAGGCATATCATCAAATCAAACATAAAGCCGCTAGCGGAAAGAGAAATTCCTTTGGCCGAAGCCGGCGGAAAGATATTATCCGAAGATATTTTCGCTTTCTGTGACATCCCTTCTTTTCCACAATCGGCCATGGACGGATATGCTTTCAGATTCGAGGACTGGAAAGAGAATGGAAAACTGCTCACAGGCGCCATCATTCAGGCGGGCCATCCTGAAAAAATAAGACTGTCAAAAGGAACTGCTGTTCGCATTTTCACAGGAGCCGCTGTGCCTGAAGGAGCCGATACAGTGGTGATGCAGGAAAAAACCAGACTCGATAATAACATACTACACATTGAAGATGACGGATTGAAACCCGGAGCGAATATCAGACCTCCCGGTTCGGAAATCCATAAAGGCCAATTGGCACTTGCAGCCGGAAGCCTTTTAAATCCTGCGGCGATAGGCTTTCTATCCGGAATCGGAATTGATAAGGTGAAGGTAATCCCCTCTCCTTCCATATCCATCATCATTACCGGAAAAGAACTGGTCACGGCCGGTCAGCCCCTATCATATGGTCAGGTATACGAATCGAACGGCATGATCTTGCAGACCGCACTCAGGCAAGCAGGCTTCAACGACATTTCAATCACAAGATCCGATGATAACCTTGAAGAACTTGGCCGACTCATTGAGACATCATTGAAGAAAATGGATCTGATCCTGATTACCGGAGGTGTCAGCGTAGGTGATTTTGATTTCACCTTGCAAGCTGCCGCCAATTGTGGAGTGGAAAAATGGTTTCATAAACTGAAGCAAAAACCGGGAAAGCCTCTGTATCTCGGAGCTAAAGAACAAAAAACAGTATTCGGGCTCCCGGGAAATCCGGCTTCCGTACTCACCTGTTTCTATGAATATATATTGCCTGCATTAGGCAATTTGACGGGAAAAAACATGGAGCTTGCTTCACAAAAATTGAGATTGAATAAGGCCTATGCTAAAAAAGGAACACTTACCCATTTTTTAAGGGGTCGCGCTGATGGCGATACAGTGACAGTTCTTGAAGGACAGGAGTCATACAAAATGGCCTCATTCGCATCTGCTAATTGCCTGATTGTGCTGGATGAGCATGAACGGGAGTATCAACCGGGAGAAATAGTGGAAATTCATTTGCTGCCGGCATGAATACGGAAATGATCATAACGATCTTTTTCCCACTATTGATTTTTATAGTGGCATTACTATACGCCTCGGTAGGTCATGGTGGTGCCAGCGGATATCTCGCTGTAATGGCGCTGATAGGAATCGCGCCGGAAGAAATGAGATCTTCCGCACTGCTGCTGAATCTTTTTGTCTCTGCGATTTCTTATTTACAATTCAGAAACGCCGTCAACTGGAACCGTACTCTATTCTTTAGTCTCGCCATCCCCTCGGTAGTTATGGCATATTGGGGCAGCAGCCTTGATATTGATGACAGACTGTACAAAAAAATCCTTGGTCTGATACTATTGATTCCTATTGTAAAAATGCTGTTACCTGTAAGGAAGGAAAGAAATATCAGCGAACATTTCAATTGGCCCCTCGCCTTTCTGATGGGAGCTGCTATCGGTCTGATCTCCGGCTTAATCGGGATAGGTGGCGGCATATTGCTATCGCCTTTACTGATATTGCTTGGATGGACAAATATGAAACAAACCGCAGCCATCAGTGCCCTGTTCATTTTTGTGAACTCCCTGGCAGGACTGCTTGGTCAGTTTAAATCCGGATTTGTCTTTAACTGCCATCTGCTTTACTGGGTCATCGCTGCATTGGCCGGTGGATTTTTGGGCGGGCGCTGGGGAGCCGGCAGATTCAAGGATAATACCCTGAGATACGTTCTCGCGCTGGTGCTGTCGCTGGCGGCTTTCAAACTGTTAATGACAACGGCATAATATCATCTCACTTGATTAAATTTGTTGTCATACAACATGCGGGTCAAGATACTTCCCTTTGGTAGATTCACTGATTTCATGGAAAACCCCTTTTTCATCGAAGGGGCGAGTGATACTGCTGCATTGATGAAAATTATTTTACAGCGATATCCTGAACTCAAAGACTCCACCTTCCTCATTGCCCTTAACCGGCAGGTGATCACGGACAACAGGACGCTTCAGGATAATGACGAAGTGGCCCTGATGCCTCCCTTTTCAGGCGGATGAAAAACGACATTCCTTCATATGAAAGATACCGCAGGCAAACTGTCCTGAAAGGCTTCGGAACGGAAGCTCAGGAAAAATTATGGCGGTCAGCTGTCCTGGTGGTTGGCGCAGGAGGATTGGGATGCCCCTGCCTGCAATATCTTGCCGCTGCGGGAGTAGGAAGCATCGGAATAGTCGATTTTGATAAAGTATCTATTGATAATCTACACAGACAGATTTTATATGGAACGGAGGATGTCGGCAAATCGAAGGTGTTGGTAGCCAAGCGGCAGCTCGAAAAGCTGAACCCTGAAATCCGGTATGAAGTGTTTCCTTGTACACTGACCGAAGAAATTGCAAGAGATATTTTTTCATCCTATGATATCATCGTGGACGCCTCTGATAATTTCGATACCAGATATGCGGTAAGTGACTGTTGCAGCGAGCTAGGCAAGATCATGGTTTTCGGTGCTGTTTCCTCCTATGAAGGACAGGTAGCGGTTTTTAACAATCAGGATGACTCAGGAGAAAAAGCTGTTCAGTACCGGGATGTATTTCCGGTACCTCCACGAGCACATGAGATACCGAATTGTGCCGAAGCCGGTGTATTAGGGATGCTCACCGGTATCATCGGTAGCATGATGGCCGGTGAGGTAATCAAGATTATCACAGGATATGGGATAAGTCTCACTAACCGGATCCTGACATACGATTGCAAGCAGAATACTACGTACATCGTTAATCTGCAAGAGATAAGTCGCAAAAATCAGGAATCGGGAAAAACAAATTCAAAAGAGAATGGAAGCAAGGTTGATTCATTCATCCATCAGGAAATTGATGTTGATTTTTTGCTTCAGCTGATCAATAATGAAGCGGTAGATATCATTGATATAAGAAGCAGAGAGGAGAAGCCGCTCCTCACAACCTTTCCTTGCCTGCAGATACCGATGAAGGAATTGAATGATGCTGCGGATAAACTCGCTGCTGACAATCTGGTTCTGATTTGCCAGTCCGGTCAAAGAAGCAAGATGATGGCAAAGGAATTAGCGATTAAATTTGGGGCTCAAAAAAAAATTTACAGTCTGACCGGAGGAGTGAATCAGTTATTGAGCATTAAATTCGATAAGCAACATGAAGAAGGAGCCTAAGGATATTTTCATTCAGGGAAAAATTGATCCCTCTTTCATTGCTGAAAGCATAACGAAGCATGCTGCAAAAACAGATATCGGAGGTCATAGTCTTTTCCTGGGACAGGTAAGGAGAGATTCCGTAAAGGATAGTCTTGTGTCTGCCATTGATTACACAGCGCATGAACAAATGGCAATGGAAAAAATGCAGGAAATACGTGAGGAAGTTTTTGCAAAATATGATCTTACCTGTATGCATGTCTTTCATAGCCTGGGCAGGGTACAGATTGGAGAGATATGCCTGTTTGTTTTCACCTCATCGCAACACCGAAAACCTGCTATTGAGGCTTGCAGCGAATTGGTAGAGCGAATAAAAACGGAATTACCGGTATGGGGAAAAGAAATACTCGAAGACGAAGGTTATCAGTGGAAAGTAAACAATTAAGCGATTATGGTCAACATCAGTCATAAATCAAACACGTTGAGAAAAGCGGTGGCCTCGGCCATCGTAAAGGTATCTTCTGCAACTACCATTGAAAAAATCAAAAACAGAACGGTTCCCAAGGGAGATGTATTTGAATTCTCGCGAGCAGCAGGTCTGTTGGGAGTAAAAAAAACATCGGACAGCATTCCGGATTGCCATCCGCTTCCTGTTGAGTTCACTGAAATAAAATTTGACATTCAAGATCTTGACATCATCATCAACGTGGAAGTGCATACGGTGTACAAAACAGGAGTGGAAGTGGAAGCCATGCACGGCGCATCCATCACGGCGCTCACCATTTACGACATGCTGAAGCCTGTAGATGATCAAGTGGAAATATCAACCATCCGGCTGATTTCAAAATCGGGAGGCAAGAAAGATTATGCCGACAAAATACAAACTCCGTTCAAAACAGCGGTGATTGTATGTTCTGATTCGGTACATGCCGGTAAAAAGGAAGATAACAGCGGTAAAGTGATCATAGAGAAACTGAAATCACATCATATCGAGACCAATGACTATAGGATCATTCCGGATGAGAAAGAGGCTATTCAGGATTTGGCAACAAAATACAGTGAGGAAGGCTATCAACTCATCCTATTTACCGGGGGAACGGGACTCTCTCCACGTGACATCACCCCTGAAGCGATTCAACCATTGATTGACAGGGAGGTACCCGGTATCATGGAAGCAGCGAGAGCGTACGGACAGGAAAGAACTCACTATGCCATGCTGTCCAGAGGCATAGCAGGCTTCATCAAAAACAGCCTCGTATTAACACTGCCCGGTTCCACCAAAGGAGCGGAGGAAAGCATGGATGCATTGTTCCCCTATATCCTGCATATCTTCCGGGTAGCGGCCGGTATGCGCCATGATTGAAATGAATCATTTGCCAGGCCGCAAAAACTTCTGTGCCCGATTTTGATGCTAATTTTTCCACTACTTTTTACCTCCCTGCATTAGTGAATAATTGATATTTTTACAGAAGTGGCCAAGCTCAGCATCATCATCCCCGCATTCAATGAGGCGCCGACCATCCGCTTGATTCTTGAAAAAATAAGCGAAGTAAGCCTGCTAAATGATCTCGCAAAAGAGATCATAGTGATAAACGACTGCTCTACCGACCGTACCGAATCAATCGTAAAGGAGTATATGACCTTGAATAGCCAATTGGACATTCGCTATCATGTGCTCGAGCGCAATATGGGTAAGGGTGCTGCTATTCATGCGGGAATCGAATATGCGACCGGAGAATATATCATCATACAGGATGCGGACCTCGAGTATGATCCTAGGGAGTACAATATTTTGCTGAAGCCTGTATTGGAAGGATTTGCAGATGTGGTATATGGCAGCCGATTCATGGGGGGAAAACCGCACCGGGTTTTATTTTTCTGGCATACCGTAGGCAACAAGATTCTCACTGCTCTCTCCAATATGTTCACCAATCTCAATCTCACGGATATGGAAACCTGCTACAAGCTTTTCCGATCTGAGATTATAAAGGAAATAAAACTGGAGGAGAAACGATTTGGCTTCGAGCCGGAGATCACCGCCAAAATGGTAAGAATTCCCAATATCAGGATTTACGAAGTAGGTATCTCTTATTATGGAAGGACCTATCAGGAAGGAAAAAAAATAAATTGGAAAGACGGATTTCGCGCATTGTGGTGTATTCTGAAATATAATCTGTTTAAATAAGTTGACCCATACTTACCGAGGTTCGGAACCACTATCCTTAATCATTCCTTCATGTCCGCGCAAAAGAAGCCATTGCATTAAATATCAATAAAAATTCCATCCGAAGAATTTATCACATTATATCGTTTTAAAAAGTAGCCCTCTCCGCTCACATTTCTTCCTGATTGCATGTTGAATTTATACTGATGAAGCGGACATACCACATTGCCAAGCGGATCTATGTATCCTTTATCCATAGGTGCTCCTGCATGAGGACAATTGGCCTGAAAGGCGAAAATACTTCCATTATGTCTGGCGATACAAATCTTTTTCCCTTCACATTCCAGGGAATACAGCTCACTGCTATTAAAAAGCTGCTCTGCTGAATCGGCGATTTTGACCATGAAAAAGTTGGCATTAATAGAAAAACTCCGCCTTATACGGATATCTGATACGATAAAGATCGCGCACCTTATTTAAAATCGTCTGTCTCAACGAGTCGATGTTTTGTTTTTCAGTCGCAGATACAAATACGCAATTACCTTTGGTTTCCAGTTCCCATCTCTGCATAAGGTCACCCAGTATCTCCTGCTTCACCTCGTCACTTAACCAGGGATCGAAAACCTCCTGCTCATATTTATCCATCTTATTGAATACTGTAATAGTAGGCTTGTCGCCCGCCTTCAGCTCTGATAATGTCTTATTCACCACTGCCAGTTGTTCCTCATATCTTGGATGGCTGATATCAACTACATGAATGAGAATGTCTGCTTCGCGCACCTCGTCAAGCGTACTCTTGAAACTCTCTACCAGATGATGCGGCAGTTTTCTGATGAAACCTACGGTATCGCTCAACAAAAAAGGGGTTTGCTCAAAAACCACTTTACGGGTAGTGGTATCCAGTGTCGCAAACAGTTTGTTTTCCGCAAAGACCTCACTCTTACTTAAGAGATTCATGATGGTGGACTTACCTACATTGGTATATCCCACCAGTGCCACCCTGATAAATTCGCCGCGATCCTTACGCTGCGTGTGTGACTGCTTGTCTATCTCCTGCAGTTTTTTCCTAAGCAGACTGATCTTGTCTTTAACTATACGACGATCTGTTTCTATTTCTGTTTCTCCGGGTCCGCGGGTACCTACACCTCCTCCCTGTCGCTCGAGGTGCTTCCACATACCTTTCAACCTTGGCAGCAAATATTGGTACTGTGCAAGTTCGACCTGTACTTTGGCCTGGGCGGTTTTGGCACGATGTGCGAAAATATCCAGTATCAGATCGCTGCGGTCAATCGTCTTCTTGCCGATCATTTTTTCAATGTTCTGAATCTGTGAGCCTGTCAGCTCATCATCAAAAATGACAAGGTCGATATTACCTTTCCACTGAATGTAATTTTTTATCTCCTCCAGCTTTCCGGAACCCAGGAAGTGCCTGCTATCGGGATGTTGCATCTTCTGTGTGAAGCGTTTCACTCCTGTGGCTCCCGCTGTTTCCGCGAGAAACTGCAACTCATCCAGATACTCGTTCACCTGTTGTTCGGTCTCATCTTTCTTGATCAGTCCGACCAAAATGGCGTTTTCCTCACGGATGATTTGCGACTTCTTTTCAATCATAATTTGATGGAATCATGAGTCATGCATACTCATGTTTTTGAGGGGAGCCACCTGCGCATCACTTCGCAGGATTTATACTCTTCATCAATAAAGATATGGTAGGTCTTTATTTTTTTATCAAACCAGTTTTCGACCTCCATTTCCTTCTTATATTCCAGGGCGCGTTGCGCTAACCTGTTGTAATCATCCTTGAGATTTTCACGATGCGGCTCTGTCCTGCTTTTCAGATATATCATCCTTACACCTTTCCTTCCGCGCTCATCGGTGAATTCCGTCGGCTGAGAATATTGTCCCACCTCGAGTGTGGACAATATGGAAACAATATCCTTGTCGAGTTGATCAATGGTCATGAAACTCCCCTCCCTGCCCTGTAACATGCCACCGGTGAACTTTCCGGACTCATCGTCGCTGTAACGCTGCACGGCAGTTCCAAAATCAATAGTGCCGGCGATCAGTTTGGCACGGACGCTGTCCAGTTTTTCCCTGCCCCCTTTCATTTCATACTGTGTGACGGGTGGCACTTTCAGAATATGTCTGACTGCGGCATCATCACCCGCGCGGCTTACTAGCTGCATGATATGATATCCGAACCTGGTTTTGAAAGGACTGGAAATCTGTCCCTCTTTTAGAGTAAATGCTTTCGCGAGCCAGGTAGGGTCAAAATCTTTTTGATTGCGGTTTATCTCATACAGTCCGCCTCTCTCCTTACTACCGGGATCTTCCGAATACAATGATACCAGCGTTCTGAAATCCTTACCGGACTCCACTTGCTTTTTATATTCATTCAGCTGCTCCACACAATATTGTTCCGCGTCCCTGCTGGCCTTGGGGTAAATGATCACTTGTCCTATCTCCACTTCGGTTTCATAAAAAGGAAGGCTGTCTGTCGGGATGGACTCGTAAAATCGCTTCACTTCGTTAGGCGTGATCTTGACATTTTCCACGATTTTATTTCGCATGGATGCGGCGAGCTTACGTTCGCGGAAGCCCTGCCTGAAATCTTCTTTCAGTTGATAGATTGTCTTGCCTGCGATTTTCTCCAGCTCCTCTTTTGAACCGTACGCATTGATGAAGTATCTGATTTGATTGTCAATATCCGCCTCCACTTCCTCCTCGGTGATGGGCAGGGAATCTTTTTCCGCCTGTAACACCAGCGCTTTCACTCCCATGGACTGCTCCAGGGTAAGACAAGCGGCGTCTTCAGGAATTTCCATACCCTGACGCCTCATATCAGTAAGACTGTTTTCGATATCGCTCTTGAGCACAATCTTATCTCCAACTACCGCAATGATCTTATCAGCCACCACCTTTTTAGGTTGAGCAAACGAAAGCATTACAGAAAACAAGGAAGCAAAAAATAATATTGATTTTCCTGACATTATTGTTTCTTAAACTATGAAACTCGTGGTATTGATTTATAGTTTATGGTTTATGGTTTATAGTTGGCGACTCCTTATTCCTAAACAACCATAAACCTTAAACCTTAAACCTCAAACCTTAAACCTTGAACTATAAACTGTTGGTTACAGCGTCCTCTTCACCTCAACCTCCTCAAATGCCTCGACTATATCTCCCACTCGGATATCATTATAGTTTCTGACCACCAATCCGCACTCCATGCTGGAAGTCACCTCTTTCACATCATCCTTGTAACGCTTCAAGCTGCCGAGTTCGCCTGTGTAAATAACGATACCGTCCCTGATCAGCCTGATACTGTTATTACGCGCGATCTTGCCATCCAGCACGAAACAACCGGCGACAGTGGCTTTGTCAAATTTATATACCTGACGGATCTCGACATTTCCGAGGATTTTCTCCTCCACGCCGGGTTCAAGCATTCCTTCCATCGCGCTCTTGATTTCCTCGATCGCGTTATAGATGATGGAATAAAGTTTAATCTGGATGGATTCATTTTCCGCCAGCTTGGCCGCTTGCATGGAAGGCCTTACGTTAAAGCCGATGATGATGGCATCTGATGCATTGGCGAGTGTGACATCGCTCTCCGTGATGGCACCCACCGCCTTGTGAATCACCTTGACCACGATCTCTTCCGTGCTGAGTTTTTGCAGTGAGTCACTGAGGGCCTCCACCGATCCGTCCACATCTCCCTTGATGATCACATTCAACTCCTTGAAGTTTCCAAGAGCCAGACGGCGACCGATCTCATCAAGCGTGATATGCTTTTTAGTTCTTATTCCCTGCTCGCGCAACAATTGGCCGCGCTTATTGGCCACCTCGCGTGCCTCCGATTCGTTCTCATACACACGGAAAGTTTCTCCCGCCTGCGGTGCTCCGTTCAAACCAAGAATCAGTACGGGCGTGGATGGTGGCGCATCAGTGATACGCTGGTTCCTTTCATTATACATGGCCTTCACCTTTCCGAAAAACTGTCCCGATACGATCATATCTCCCTGCTTGAGGGTTCCATTTTGTACCAGGATGGTGGCGACATATCCGCGACCTTTGTCAAGCGAGGCTTCTATGATCGTTCCGTTTGCCATCTTTTCAGGATTGGCCTTCAATTCCAGTATGTCAGTTTCCAGCAAAATCTTTTCCAGCAGCAGTTCCACATTCAGTCCTTTTTTGGCACTGATTTCCTGGCTCTGGAATTTACCTCCCCAGCTTTCTACCAATATATTCATCTGTGCCAGCTGCTCCTTGATTTTTTCCGGATTGGCGCCATCCTTGTCAATCTTGTTAATGGCGAAAATCATGGGAACGGCCGCAGCTTGGGCGTGCGAGATAGCCTCCTTGGTCTGTGGCATTACCGCGTCATCAGCGGCAACCACGATCACAGCGATATCGGTTACCTTGGCACCGCGGGCACGCATGGCCGTGAAAGCCTCGTGACCCGGAGTGTCCAGGAAGGTGATATTTCGTCCATCCTTGGTCGTTACCTCGTAGGCACCTATATGCTGTGTGATACCTCCGGCTTCGCCGGCAATCACATTGGTGTTCCTGATATAGTCCAGCAAGGAGGTCTTACCATGGTCAACGTGACCCATGATGGTCACAATCGGCGGACGCGGCTTGAGACTTTCAGGATCATCCACTTCCTCCTCTTCCTCCATTTCCGCGGCAGTGTCCACACCAATGAATTCCACCTCGTAATTGAATTCCCCGGCCACGAGCTCTATGACATCCGCTTCCAGTCGCTGGTTGATAGAAACCATGATGCCGAGCGACATGCATTTGCTGATCACATCTGCAAAACTCACGTCCATCAGATTAGCCAGCTCGCTCACGGAAATGAATTCCGTAACCTGCAGCTTATTGCTACGCTCTCCTTCGGCAGCCATTTCCTCACGCTCTTCGCGCCTTGCTTTACGAAGCTTTGCCTTGAAACCTTTTCCTTTTCCACCGGCTCCTGCGAGTTTGGCCTGAGTTTGCTTCAGCTTCTCCTGGATCTCCTTCTCATCTATCACTCTGTCCTCGCGTCTTCCGCCACCTCTTGGAGCACCACTACCGCCTCTTGGACCTCCGCCCCGCGGGCCATTACCATCAGGTATGGCCATATTGCCTCTGATGGGAGCGGATCCCGGTTTTTTCTGAACAATTATTCTCTTACGCTTGTGCTTTTCATCTCCATCCTTTTTAGGACGGGTATCACTATCAACCGGCAAATCAATCTTGCCCAAAATCTTGGGACCGGTAAGTTTTTCAGCCTGGATATTTTCAATCACGGGAGGAGCGTCAGGGGCAACAGGAGGAGCCGGTGCTGCGGGTTCCGATTTCGCTTCCACAGGCTCTTCCGTTTTCTTCTCTTCCTCACCGGCAGCCGCCTTTTTGGTCGACTTCTTCGGACGGGTGGATGAATCAATCGCATCCAGATCAATCTTGGCGATGACCTTGGGTTGCTCTAGTTCAGGAACTTCCACCTTGGCCACATCCGTAACTTTTGGCTCTTCGGGCTTCACCTCCGCAGCGGGCGCCGCTTCCGCTGACTCCTTGGCTTTCTTGGCCTTCTCTTCTTTCTTCTTGATGGAAAGATCTTCCTCGTCCTTCTTTTTCTTCGCTTCGGCAGAACCCTTCGGAAGATCGATCTGCTCTGCTTTTTGCTTGGCAGCCTTGTCCGACTGGAATTCAGCCTGCAGGACCTGATACATCTGCTCCGTCAATTTGGAGGTCGGCTTCAGCTCCTCGGCTTGAAAACCCTTGGATGCCAGGAAGTCAATCAGGGTTTTTTGCCCGATGTTGAACTCCTTGGCCGCCGCCATCAATCTGGGTGTGTTTATTTCTGACATTCTCTTTTTTTATGGCTCCTTGTCAAGAAGCCCGCTTGAATTCTTTTATTAAAACAATGTTACTCCCTGTCGAACTCTTCTTGCAAAATCCTTTTCACATCCGTGATGGTTTCCGTTTCAAGATCAGTCCTTCTTTCCAGCTCTTCGGCAGTCAAATTCAGCACGGAACGAGCCGTATCACAACCTATACGCTTCAACTCGTCAATGATCCATCCTTCAATCTCATCGCTGAACTCCTCGAGGTCGATATCAAACTCTTCTTCCTCGCCTTCGTTATCGCGGAACACATCTATTTCGAATCCGGTCAGTTCACAGGCAAGCTTGATGTTCACCCCGCGACGGCCGATGGCCAGTGAAACCTGGTCAGGCTTCAGATAAACATTCGCATGCTTGTTTTCCGTATCAAGTTCGATGCTGGTAATCTTGGCAGGAGTCAGCGAACGCTGAATCAACAACTGTGTATTAGCGGTGAAGTTGATCACATCAATATTCTCGTTCTTCAATTCGCGAACAATTCCATGAATCCTGCTACCCTTCATACCAACACAGGCACCCACCGGATCAATACGGTCATCATAACTTTCCACGGCTACTTTGGCACGCTCTCCCGGTTCACGAACGATTTTCTTCACCACGATCAGTCCATCAAAAATCTCGGGAACCTCGATTTCCAGCAACTTCTCCAGGAAGGAAGGACTGGTGCGTGACAGTATGATCACCGCCTGGTTGTTCTTCAACTCCACTTTTTTCACCACCGCCCGGATGGTTTCTCCCTTCTTGAAATAATCAGAAGGAATCTGCTCCGACTTGGGAAGAATCATTTCATTGCCATCCTCATCCAAAATGAGGACTTCCTTTTTCCATACCTGGTACACCTCCCCACTAACGATATCGCCTACACGATCCTCATATTTCTTGATAAGTATGTTCTTCTTGAGATCATTGATGCGCGCAGCCAGGGTCTGCTTTCCGGCGAGGATGGCGCGGCGGCCGAACTCCTTCTGTATATCAATCTCCTCATACAGCTCCTCCCCTACCTGATAGTCCGGCTCTATCTTGATGGCGTCCTTGTATTCTATCTCAGTGAGGGTGTTATAAAGATCATCATTGTCCACAATGGTGCGGCGACGGAAAATCTCAAGGTCACCTTTCTGGTCATTGATGATCACATCGAAATTGTCGTCACTTCCATATTTCTTGCGGATGAGTGTCTTAAAAACATCTTCCATCACCTTCATCAAGGTAGGGCGATCGATATTTTCTGCCTCCTTGAATTCCTGAAATGATTCCACTAGATTGATACTTGCCATAACAATGCCGGACTGACAAACCCCGCCGGCCGGGGATTTTGGTTTTGATTAAAATTTTATCTGAACTGTAACTTGTTTTATATCCTCATACCGGAAATTCTCCTCCTTCACCACGGCCTTCTTACCCTTTCCCTCCGTTCTGCTAATGGTAAACTCATTCTCATCAGCAGCTATCAGTTTACCCGTAAGCACCTTGCCCTCCAGCGTGATAACCTCCACATCCCTGCCTATGTTTTTCGGATACTGACGTTTCATCTTCAACGGTTCATCCACCCCGGGGCTGGATACTTCCAAAGAAAAATCACCATCCGGAAAAATGGAGGACTCCTCGATTTTCTTGTAAAGAGCCCGATTCAGCTTGATGCAACGCTCCAAAGGCAGCCCCTTGTCTGCGTCAATGAAAATCTTCACATTGTTCGTAGGCTTGATTCTCATATCCACCAGAAACATATCGTCCTCGAGCAATGACTCAAGAAATTCCCTAACGCTCACTATCTGATTTTCCGAACTCATAATGATTACAAAAGAAGAAGGGAACTCTCCGGTTCCCTTCCATTTCTTTCTTCCTTCTAAATGTAAAATTACGGAATCCGGGCCTGTGAGCAAAATCAAGTTTGCCGCAAAGCTTAATTAGAATGCATGTGATTGACTATCAATTTATTATGTTTAAACAAACTTATTTACCTTCGTTTCATGAATCTCTTAAAACTGGTATTTCAACTTTTCGTCCTTTATCTGTTATATAAGCTGGTATTTGAATTGATTATTCCTGTGTATCGTACCACAAAACACATTAAGAAAAACATGGATTCGATGGCCCGGGAAATGGAGCAGCGGCAACCCAATTCCGTTCCTAAGGAGCAAGAAACGGATAAAGGAGAATATATTGATTATGAGGAGGTTAAATAATCATTCTGTCAGGAACCCCAGCTTTTCAACTCGCATCCCAGGTTCCAGCAGCAAGGTCTGAAATCCCAGCACCTCCGCTGTCTCAATATTCGGCAGCGTATCATCTATGAAGAGCGTTTCCGCTGCAAGAATACCCGCATCGCGTAGTACAAATTCATAAATCTCAGGATCGGGTTTTCGCATGCCGATGAACTGTGAGAAGTATGCCTTTTCAAAATAACTTTCAAGGTCGGGATGTTCGGCCGATACCGGAAGTATTGAAGTGAAACGATCGTAGTGAATGATATTGGTATTACTCAACAAAAAAAGACGATACTTCTTTTTCAATAAAGGAAGATGAGCCATACTATCGCTGCGGTAATCTATCAACAGCGCATTCCATGCCTCCCAAATCTGCTCCCTGCTATTGCCATCCGGACCGGCCTTGAGCATAACCTCGTAAAATGTATCCGGATCAATCTCTCCTTTTTCAAGTTTTCGAAATAGCTGGTCAGCCTGGTATTGAGAATACATGTTTTCAAATGCCGGAAAGCCCAGCCGATGAAAAGCCTCAATGGTTCTGCTGAAATCAATATCAAAAAGCACCCCGCCAAAATCAAAAACGATATTGCGAATGGATGTATCAATCTGAAACATACCGCAAAGATCTGAGTTTTTGTTCTCCGCAAAAACCAACCAACTTCGGGAAAACCGGCGACTATGGGTAAAAGAAGTGATTAGCTGCAAATATTATGACTTGAAAACCGCTGTTAAAAGGGGATTTGATTAATTTTATCGGGAACGATGAAGTTGAAAAACTATTGCATATTGATGACTGCTTCCATCAGGCAGCAGAATGAAAAACAGGGCGCGAGATCATCGGTCACTGACAGGGAAAATGATTACCTGACCGCCCTCCGGTTTTACACCTCATTGCGCATACCGGTTGTTTTCTGCGATAACAGCGAGCTTCAATCTGATGCGATCATCCGTTTCTGCAGCGAACATTCCGATCAGGTGGAATACATCTCTTTCCTTTCCCATCAGAGCCACCTGGGAAAGGCCCATGGAGAAAAGGAAATCCTTGACAAAGCCCATCAGGTTTCAGAAAAAATGAAAGGCTCCGACTATGTGATCAAGGTCACCGGCAGACTTAGAGTGAAAAACCTGATGCGAACGCTCGGCAAATTGTCAAAAAAAGAATTTACCGTTTCTGCCAATCTCGGCAGGAATCTGACCTGGGCTGACAGCCGGTTTTTCATATACAGAAAAGATTTTTACGCTTCCTATCTGGAACCTGCACTGCGCCATCATCTTAACGAACCCGCCAGGATTTATTTCGAACATTGCCTTGCCAAAGCGATTCACCGTTTGCTATCCGAATCGGGAGGATTCCAATTGCTGCCATTATTTCCGGAATATGGCGGAAGAAATGGAACCACGAATAAGAAGTATGATCACAATCCATTGCAACGACTGATGTATTCAAGCTATTACCGCTTGAAGCGCTTTGTTTACAACAAAATCTTTTGATTGTTTCAGAAAACCAAACGTAGTCAGGATTGGCATTGTACCGGGTGAAATTCTTCTACCAGCCTCCCGAAGGAATATTAAGAAAACGACATAGTTGGTTGTACGCTATGGTAAGCCTTCGCTCCGCCTTTTTCATAAAAAGTTTTAGCGCACTCAACTTCACCTCACGCGGCGGGTAGGAGGCCTTGCCGGATTGTTCATTCACCGGCTTTTGCCTGGGTCGTTTCTCTATGACTATGATGCTGTCGTAGTAATGCACCGAATCCACGGAACGCGTGAACTCATCAACCCTGAAGCGAGGTTGTTCTGAATGAAACGCATGAAGCCTGTCAATGAAATTCTTGGAGTATTCTATGAAGCTGCCTCTTCTTTTCAATCCTCCACCGTACTTTAACCAATACGAGGTGTGCAAGTCTTCACACAGATAAACCCCATCTTCCTTGATTGCACCGAAAAGTTCCTCATAACTCACGATTTGTTGCTCCATGGTATGCCCCCCGTCATCAATAAGTATGTCAATCGGTGGCATCTGATTTCTTACTTCACGAAGAAATTTCCTGTCAGACTGCGACCCTATGAATATCCTGATATTCTCTTCTTCCAGCTCTTTGCATTTGGGGTTATTGTCAATCCCGAATATCATTGCCTGAGGACCGAAATATTCCTTCCACATCTGAAGACTGCCTCCATGAAACACTCCGATCTCAAGGATGACAACAGGTTTGTTCCTGTATTTTTGAAAGTGCCGGTCGTACACGTCAAAATAGTGATTCCATTTGGTGAACAGACGCTTGTCGTTGCTTCTGAAATATTTCTCAAGATCATTCATGTCACTGCTATGCTAGTTGGATAAGGCTTCGATTTTCAAAGATCTCAACTGAAAACCGACGTGGCAATTTACTTAAAAAAAGGTCCCTTTGGCCCTTTATGGTACCAAAACTAAGTGTTACTACTTAACAGCTTTGAGCATTAGTCCATAAATACCGAAGAAAGGGCGGAACATTCATCAGCAGTAGCAAAAAAAGGCCAACATTTGACTTGTGAACGGACGATCGTTATGCTTACCTCTGAGAACGAGTTCTGTTGTAGCAAACATAGATAATCCCCACCCTTTAGAAAGCGACCATTTCCTGTCCTGTGGAGTTAGCCCGGATCCCGGATTTCAGGGGCCTGAAAACATTCGGGAGGGAGTATCCACTCCCGCAGGCCTGAAAGGCGACGGTCTTTCAGGCTTGCTCACCGGCTATAAAACCGGACTCTGGCCGAAGTCCGCGGGAGACAAAACAAACCCGCTTTATTAGAAAATATCCTTGGTAAAATATCATATTCAGCCCGTTTTAATCGTTATCCATGGAATCTCAGTCGGAAAGCAGGGCTTTTTCAGAAAAAGTCATGAGGCCCTTTTTCCAGCTGACCTTAACATTAACTCAGTGAAATAGTAACGATTTATGAGAGCGGTCTTATTCCAATCAGATGAAACAGGAGGTCTGAAAGCATCCCAAACCTATTCCGAAGAGGACCTGACAAGTCAGTTTCAGCTTGCTTTATGTTTCTCTTCCAAAAAAAGCCTGGAAAGTCAAAATATTTTTCAGCTGGTACACGAAAAGTTTCCGGGGGCAGAGGTAGTTATCTGCAGCACTGCCGGAGAAATTTGTCAGAATGAGATACTTGATGATAGCCTGGTGGTAGCAGCACTTTCGTTCAAAAAGACGAAAATCACCACGGCCTGGATCAGAACTCGGGAATTTAAAAACAGTTTTGAGATGGGGAGCGGCCTCGTGGAAAAACTGCCCAAGGAAGGATTGAAATATATCATGCTGATTTCCGATGGCAGCCTGGTCAATGGAAGCGAACTGGTAAAGGGGGTCAACCATGCCTGCGAGAATGATGTGATCATCACCGGAGGGCTGGCAGGTGATGGAAACGAGTTTCGTTCCACCCTGATTGGACTGAATGCACCGGCCGAATCAGGTTTGATTGTAGCCATAGGTTTTTATGGCAACGATATTTTCATCGGTCATGGCACAAAAGGGGGATGGGAGAATTTCGGTCCGGAAAGGATGGTAACGCGCTCAAGAGGTAACATACTGTATGAAATCAACGGAAAAAGTGCGCTCGAGTTGTATAAAAGATATCTTGGGGAAGAAAGCAGTAATCTTCCTTCCTCAGCCTTTCTCTTTCCGCTTTCACTAAAGATACAAGGAAAGAACTCCCTGTTGGTAAGAACCATTCTTAGTATCAATGAAGCCGAAGGCTCCATGACCTTTGCCGGTGATGTTCCTGAAGGCTCCATGGTCCGATTCATGCGTTCGAATGCGGACAAGCTGACGGAAGCGGCATCTGAAGCCGCAAAAAAATCCAGACTTTTCAATGATGCCAAACCGGCCTTTTCACTGATAGTCAGCTGCGTGGGAAGAAGAATCGCCCTCGGCTACCGGGCGGAAGAAGAGGTGGAGGCTATTAATGAAGAGCTGAACGGCGGAACCGTGATCACAGGATTTTACTCGTACGGCGAAATCGCCCCATTTGATGACACTTCCGGTTGTGAATTACACAACCAAACCATATCCGTAACCTCCTTCTATGAAAATGAATAAGCTTCTTCAAAAACATATTGCAGCATTTCTCCCGCCGGAACTTTCGAAGCATCCCAACATGAGCCTTTTCCTGAATGCCGTGAATGAATCCTATGATTTTCTGGAAAGGGATTACCAGCTGATGGAACGGGCATTTAAACTCACAGATGAGGAATTCAACGACATCAATGACCAACTCAAGAAGGAAATTGAGAGTAAAAATGAATCCGTGGCAGCCTTGCTATCCGGACTGGATGAAGACATATCGGATGAAGTGAGTAAAAAAGAGAATGCCCTGTCATATGTTTCAGGCTATATCCAATCGCAGCTGAATGCGAAAAAAAATGCAGAAAAAATATTCAGCTCCCTGATCGACTACGATCACAGTGCCGTGGTACTGAGAGGAGCAAATGATGAATTATGGTATGTCAATGATCTGTTCCTCGAATTATTCTCTATACCGCTAAATGCGAAAGAGGCTATGAAAATGGGACACGGCTCATTCAGGGACAAGATCGTATTGCACTTCAAAGATCCCAGACAGGCAGATGACAGAATAGGTGAAATTTTAGAAAAAAAGGAACTCGTCCTGAAAGAAAGAGTAGAGATGTGCGATGGTAAAATATATGAAAGAGATTATATCCCCATTTTTATAGATAAAGAATACAAGGCTCACCTGTGGAAATTCGTCGACAAAACAGAGTTATACAGGGCTAAGGAAGCCGTTACCAATTTCAGGCTTACCAATGAAAAGATCCTCAATTCATCACTTGACGGCATCGCCATTTTGAATGAGCATGAAAAAATTGAATTTTGGAATCCACAGGCAGAAAAAATATTCGGCTGGACAGAAAGCGAGGTAATGCAAAAAGAATTATTGCAAGTCCTTAAGCCCTTGAGGCCCGGCGATAACGAAACAGAAATAAACCATATCATCAATGGCCTTCAGTCCGACGAGAAAAGCAATATTGTTGAAATTTCCTTCAACAGTAAGACAGGGATTCCTATCACCGTGGAATTGTTCGTATTACAAATCAAACAAGGGGATCAGTTTGAAAGATGGTGTTTTTTCAGGGATATTTCGGAGAGAAAACATAACGAAGAGCGACTCTTAATCAGTCAGAACCTGCTCAGACAATGTCAGGAATTAGCTCATATAGGCAGCTGGGAGCATGACTTCAGGAATAACTCAGTACGATGGACGGACGAGATGTTCCGTATCCGTGGACTGGAAGCGAAAGACGATGAGTCCTCACTGGAGTTGTTCGAAAAATACATTCATCCCGATGATCTGGAAAGGGTCAGAAATACAATCGCCGAGGCAATTGATAACAAGGAGAATTTCGATATCAAATACAGGATAGTCCGGAAAGACGGTGAAACCAGGATTTTGCATGATATCGGACATCCGATTATGGACGATTATGGTAAAATCATCAAAATCCAGGGAACCGGACAAGATGTGACGGAAACTGAACGGGTGGCTGAAGCCCTGATACTACAGCGGAAATTCACGGATGATATCATGAACCACCTGCCTGCGGATATCGCCGTTTTCGACCCGGATCATAAATATCTTTTCATCAATCCCTTTGGCATAAAGGATACCGAATTGCGCTCTTGGCTGATAGGTAAGGATGATTTCGACTATTGCCACCGAAAAGGCGTATCTGATGCTCTCGCCGTGAAACGCCGTGTCATTTTCAAGCAAGCGGTCAAAACAGGCATGATTCAGGAATGGATGGATGAGCAATTCGATAAACAAGGTAATCCCAGATACATTCTCAGAAAACTCTATCCTTATTTCGAGAACGGCAGGCTTAAATATGTTTTTGGTTATGGCACGGACATCACGGAAAGAAAAAAAGCGGAAAACAGACTTAATGAGGCTTTGATGGCTACCAACAAATCCAATGCGGAATTGGAACGATTCGCTTATGTAGCGTCCCATGACCTTCAGGAACCGCTGAGGATGGTCAGCAGCTTTCTCAAACTGCTGGAAACCAAATACGCGGAAAAGCTGGATGAAACAGCTATCAAATACATCCATTTTGCCATTGATGGCTCGGAGCGGATGAAAGACCTGATACAGGCCTTGTTGCAATATTCAAGATTCGGTTATAGCAAAGAGGCTTTCGGCAAGGTTGACTTAAATGAAGTGTTGAACGAGCTGAAACATATCCTCCATGAGAAACTGACGGAAAGCAGAGCGGTGCTGACTCTCCCAACCCTGCCGGCAATCACAGGAAACCGCACTCAACTCAAACAACTTTTTCAGAACCTGATTGTGAATGCCATCAAATATAATGATAAGGCAACGCCTGAAATCAAAGTGGAAGTCAGTGAGAACAGAAACTACTGGAACTTCGCCGTTACGGACAATGGCATTGGCATCGAGAAAAAATATTTTGAAAAAATCTTCGTGATCTTCCAGAGATTGCATGGCAAATCTGACTACTCGGGTACCGGTATCGGACTATCCATCTGCCAGAAAATAGTAGAGAACCATCAAGGAAAAATACAGGTGGAATCGGAACCGGGAAAAGGAAGCACTTTCCGTTTCAGCATTTCCAAATCACTGAAGGAGACCCCGGCAGAAGAAAGCCGGATTGAAAGCAATAACCTCCAATAACCATACTCAAAAAAGGATATGAATTTGACACCTATCAACCTGCTAGTGATTGAGGATAATCCGGGAGACTTTTTCCTGCTGAAGGAGTATCTCGATATGACTAATCTTAAAGTCAACAGGGTTCATCATGCGGAAAGATTATCCGATATATCCGCCATCACCGATAATAACAAGATAGATCTTGTTTTTCTGGACCTCTCCCTGCCCGACAGCACGGGACATGAGTCGGTAAACAAGCTGATGGGAAAACTACCTACCATTCCCATCATCGTTTTATCGGGTATGACAGACCTGAACATCGCCATGGAATGCATTTCACTGGGAGCACAGGACTATATCATCAAAGGTGATTATGATATCAAGACGCTTGAGAAATCGATCAATTACAGCATAGAAAGGAAAAAGAATCAGGAAAGAATAAGGCTGAACAACGAAAGATTCGAATTGGTCGTGAATAAGGCCACCCATGATGTGATCTGGGAATGGGATATTGAACAAAACCGGATCATCCGAAGCAAGGGCATATTCCGTATCGCCGGCGAGAAAAAGGAATTGCTGGATTCGGATTTTGAAACCTGGACGGCTCTTATTCATCCTGAAGATGAGGTTGTGCTGCAAAATACGATTGATAAATGCATCGGGAACAAGGAAGAAACCTGGGTCGCCGACTACAGGATCATGCATGATGAAGGTAAAATCATGCATGTGCTGGACAGGGGATACGTGATTTACAATGGTAATGGAAAAGCTGTGAAAATGGTAGGCGCCATGATGGATATCACGGAAAGAAAAATGCTGGAGGAGCAACTGCTTGAACAGCGCATCACCTATCAAAAGCGCATCACGGAAGTGACCATTGAAGCGGAAGAAAAGGAGAAAAACGATCTGTCCATAGAATTGCATGACAATATCAATCAGATTCTGGCTACCGCGAAAATGTATTTGGGCATACTTCGCTCCAGTAAAAATGAGGAGCAAAACAAGGAACTGGTGGAACAGAGTTATGGTTTCATCAACAGCGCCATAGAGGAAATCAGGAAATTATCGCATACGTTGGCCGCCCCTTCCATCGGAGATATCGATCTTGGAGAGGCGTTGCATGAACTGGCCGATGACTGGAATCCGGTATCAGAATTCAGGATCGAGGTTTTAGACGCCCTACCGCAGGAACTGAATCTTGACCCCAATATGGAGCTGGCACTTTACAGGATCGTTCAGGAGCAACTGAATAATATCAGAAAATATGCCAAGGCTAATATTGTCAAAGTGGAAGTGTGGGAGGAAAATGGTAACTTGATCATGGAAATTTCTGATGACGGCATCGGTTTTGATGTGGAAGCCCGCCAAAAGGGCATCGGTCTCAGAAACATGCGCAGCAGGGCTGAATTCTATTCGGGAACATTCCATATTGAATCCGCTCCGGGCAAAGGCAGCAGGCTGATGATCCGGATTCCGCTGAACGGTATGGCCGGCAAAAGAGTCAGTGAAACGATAGAAGTCTGAATTTGATATCTCTTAATGATTATGGCAAGTGATAAAAAGGGCGTTTTCATCCTGGATGATCATAAGTTATTCCGGGAAATGTGGCAAAAAGTATTCGCAGGGCATCCTGTGCTTGAAATCGTCGGGGATTGCGGAGAATTTGAAGAAGGTGTGGAACAAATCAAGTTGAAAAGACCTGACATCCTTTTTCTGGATATCAACTTGAAGGAAGCCTCCGGCATAGATGCCATACCTCTGATCAGGAAACATTCACCCGGAACACGTATCATTGGCATTTCCATGCATAACAAGATCGCCTATGCGAAGAAAATGATACAAATGGGCGCGCGCGGGTATATCACCAAAAACTCTTCCTATGAAGAGATATTTCAGGCCATTGATGAGGTGCTGAAAGGAAACACCTATATCTGTTCGGAAATCAAGGAACTCATTGCCAGCAAGATGATGCAGGAGGATGAGGAGATTTCAATAGATCAACTCTCCATCAGGGAGATAGAAGTCATCAAGCTGATCGTGCAGGGAATGTCCTCCAAGGAAATCGGTGCGACACTTTTCATCTCTACAAGAACAGTAGAGACCCACAGGCATAATATCCTGAAAAAACTGAAACTGAACAGTACAGCCTCTTTGATCAACTACATCAATACGAAAGGAATCATACTTTAAATTAGTGATCCGATCTGATCTTCACTGCAATCTTAATGATTACAGGCCGGAGATACTTTTCCTTCGGGTGTGTTTTTTATCCAGAAGTCATAGAGGTGCTGAATGGTTTCTTGAAATTCCACCAGCTCGGAAGACTTGGTCAGAAAGTCATCTGCCTTATTCTCAAAAGCAAGCAGCCTGTCTTTTGAAAAAGAAGAAGTGGTCAGCATCACAACGGGTATGCTGCATAGGAATTCTGTATTCTTGATATAACTTAGAATTTCAAATCCGTTTCTTTTGGGAAGATTGACATCCAGTAAAATAAGCGAAGGCCGGGAACCATTACGTTTGATTCGAATCATATCCAGCACACCAAGCGCCTCTTCCCCATCCCTTGCTACCTGTATGTTGATGGAAGGATCAATGTCTTTCAGAATGACCGTGGTTAGCAATACATCCCCCTCATTGTCCTCTATCAGTAAAATCTGGCTCATAAGAATTGAATTAATGCGGTTTCATAATAGTAAAGTGAAAAGTGGTTCCGATGTTTTTCTTGGACTCCAGCCAGACCTTTCCGTTCATATCCTCGATGATTTTCTTGGTGATGGCCAGGCCGATTCCCGTACCGGAATACTTATCCTTATTATTTAAACGCTGAAATATGACAAATATTTTGTCGAAGTACTCTTCTTCTATGCCAATTCCGTTATCGGAGATGGAAAACTCCCAGTGCGTCTCCAGATCGCGATGCGAAATATTGATTACCGGGGGGATTCCCTCCCTATGATACTTGAGCCCGTTGTTGATGAAGTTCTGAAAAACCTGCCGAATCAAGGTCCTTTGGGTCCTTATGACAGGCAACTCTCCTACCGTGATCCTGGCCGATAGCTCTTCAATCTGACGATCGTGCAATAAAATGATTTCCTTGATCAGGTCGTTCAGTTGGATTTCCTCCATAGACTCCTCCGAGGCCTTCCCGATCCTGGAATACTCCAGCAAGTCAAGTATAAGCAACCTCATTCTCTTGGCCGCATCAATGGTGAAATTCAGATAAACCTTGGTCTGATCATCCAAACTGCTTTGGGTTTTCTGCTCAATCAACGACAGGAAGTTTGTGATGGTCCTGAGCGGCTCCTGAAGGTCATGTGAGGCCACATAGGCAAAGTGCTCCAGCTCATTGTTGATCTTTTTCGCATATTGAAGCGACTTTTCCAGCTCATGCTGGTTGTTGACATTGGCAGTGATATCAACCCCATAACCGATGACGAACTTGATTTCTCCATTTTCGATATGGGGATGGAATTTTCGTTGAAAATATTCCGTATGGCCTTCAGCCGTCTGATGCTGATCCAGCCATTCCACGTCTGTTCTTGTTTCAATAGAACGCTTGAATACCTCTTGCCGCCCCTTTGCCAGAGCCTCATCTGTCTGCTTGTACCGGCAATAATCGAAATCATTTTTGCCGATCAACCAATTCCGCATACCTACATCGTTCACGGCCTTTTGGTTGATAAACAGATAATTCTGATTCACGTCAAATACCGCGATATCATTGGGGATATTATCCAGAATATCCTCCGTGAATTTTTTCTGCCTGTTGATCTCTCCTTCCGCTTCTTTCCTGTCTGTTATGTCTTTTGAAAAGCAGCAATAGGAGGCATCATGTATCTCTTCCATGCGGATAATGCTGAAATCGATCCATATTTCCCTGCCATCCTTGCACTTCGTTTTCAATTCCAGATTCCTGTTCAACAAACTTTCCTCCATGCCGGGTTCCCTGATTTGCGTAAAACCCTTTGGCAGGATGGCAGAAAGGTCAATCAACTCACAAACCTTCATCCGCAGAATCTCATCCGGACCGCGACCAAAAATATCCGTGGTCTTCTCGTTGGTGAACCTGATCTCACCCATGGTGTTGATCAAAATGACCGAACTGGGCGAGCCTTTCAGTATCTGATTGTTCCTTAGCTCACTTTTACGTATCCGTTCGATGGATTTCTCCCTTTCCGTTACATCGGAATAGGTATAAATACAGCCACGGAGATTATTACCATACAGATAAGGAATGGTACTTTCTTCCATGACCCTCCCATCATCCATGATCCAAAGCTGGGTAGTGACAAGGGAGGTGTTATTAGAGAACCCGGAGGCGATATTGAAAACATCTTTTTTAATGCTCGCCGACCTGATTTCTTTTATTCGCTGAAAAACAGCCTCCCCGGGATCATCGGTCCCGGAAGGCTGAAAATCAAATAAATCATTTACCACGCTGTTTACATATATCACCTCATCGGATGCGTCTTTCAGAATGATTCCGAGATTCAAGTTATTGATCAGACTCCGCAGGGTGTCTTCAATCCTTTGTCGTTTACGAATCTCCTCCGCGATGGCATTGGAAAAATCAAAAAGACTCTCATTGTTTCCTGTTCCGCCGGAAGAATTGATACCGGACAACACCTGCTTTAGCTGCTGAATAGTCTCTTTCCTGTTTTTGATCTCGTTATTGAGATTGTTATTGATCTCGATATACTCTTCTTCCGTGATCTTATAGGCACGCGTCAGCAGCTGCTTCTCTTTCTCAAAAGCAGAATATGACCTGTTGATGTCTTCCAGAAACTGGAGTACCTCAGGTTGCTGCATGAGCGCATCCGAAAGATGCCTCTTTACTTGCTTTTCGAGTAATTTTCTATAATCCATGAAAGCGGCGATGCCGTCAGGGCAAAAAACGGGTTGATATGGTGAGTGATTTATATTTCTGTGAAAGTGGAAATAGTCATGGTTTGATTATGAAGCTCACAACAGGTTCCTTTTTTCATGGGCGAAATTCCACCATAGGAATAGAATCCTGAAATCCTGCTTCCCTCACCATATACCTCTTCTGCACTTTTCACTTCCTCCCAGGTACGCGAATCAAGTATGATTTTTCTTCCCACACAACTGATCATAAGGGTCAGGTCCGGTTGTTTGTTTTCCAGCACCTCAACCGATTCTTTTGCAGCTTTGGAGGAAGCATCAATGAGATTGTCAAAATTGGCACGCATCAGCCTCACCTTATTACCGGCTGGCACATTACCGGCGAAAACCATTGATTTCTCATTATCATCCACGGCAAGAATAGTACGAATCAGCACTTTCTCCGTCTCCTTCGATTTCATGGAAAGCGGAAACAAAAGAGCGGATCCGGGTAATTGCTCGGCATATTCGCCCAGATATTTCTTATAAATGTCCAAAGCGTTTTGCTGATCTATCTCATGTAATATATTATGATTGGAACGGGTGATCATCCGCTCAAGACCGAATTCCTCCCAGCCGCCCATGGAACCATGACCGATCAACAAATGGCTTCCGTAGAAACCTATTGCGATGATGTTACCCTGTCCCGGGGCGCCATCCATTCCGGTAAAGGTCTTTTGAAAGCGAGTGCTGTCGCCTGCCAGCCCTCCCGTGATGGGAATATTTCCGGCATTGTCTGCCCTGAGTCCATCGACCAACTCATCACCATTCACCAGGGTTCCGTCGGAAAACACCAGAATGCCGTTCAGATCTGATTTTGCCAGTTTTGAATATAAATATTTACCGGCTTCGAAACTGTTAGCATGATCCTTGATGTTGGTCATGATGGCCTGATGGCCTGTCTTCTCAAGTTCAATGGCTGTAGCTACTACGGAATCATCAAATACTTCACCATTCAGGATCTCTCCTGCCGTAGAAGCCATCACGATATTCGCATTGGGATAATTTTTTCTTAAGTAGTCATAGACTTCGGTATTGACAATCGTCTCCGGCGAACCGAATGCCAGCACGATCTGGCAATTAGCCGCGTTAAGTTCAGAGGAAAGATCTTTCCAATTTTTTCCTGCGTAATGATGCTGCCTTGTTTTCATCGTTTTTGTTTTATGGTTTTTTAAGTAATTTCTACTGCTAAAGACTGGTATTAAACGTAATTCGCAATAAATAATTGTTTAATGTAGATCAAAAAGTAAGGGGTACCCCTTTGAGGTACTTAATTTTTGAATAAATAAATATTACGTATTTTTATTATTTTTAATTAATTATTATTAAGTTATTTGTATCACCATTAAATCATGGACTACGTAGAGAATGATTTAAGATTATCCAAAGAGGAAGCAACATCGAATTTTTGATTACCTTCAAAAACTCCTTTTCGGGACAATAATTAGATAGTATTTAGGGTTATCCCATCAGATACCTTCATAATAATTACCTTGAAACAAACTGATTTCATTAAACCTATTATCATCTGATGCCTTCAGGCAGTGATACAAATAATAAAGGCTCTCTTGAAGGAGACGCAACGGAAAGTTCTTCCTTTGACCTTGGCTTGGTTGAGGTATTACATGCTTCCAGTAATGGCATGATGATTACGGACAATACAGGAAAGATCCTCTTCATTAATCAAAAAGGAACTCTTAAGCTTGGGATGAGTGCCGAGCAGATAGTAGGAAAATTTCTTTCCAGGGATCTGTTGATATCCGAAAGACCATTCGCGGAGGACATGACAATCAATAGCCGGGTTCATTCGGAGTCAATTGCACATTTTAATGCGCTGTTGGACCTGCCCGCCCTCAACAAAGAAACACTCAGTCATCTGGAGGTATCGGTTGCAAAAATAAAAGCGGCACATGGCCATAATTATGTTGTCTCCTGCCGTGACATGACGCGTGAGAAATTAATTGAAAAGGAGCTCGAAAGGCAGAAAAAATTCACAGAGGAAATATTGAATAATCTACCTGCAGACATCGCGGTATTTGATCCTGAACATAAATATCTTTTCGTGAACCCTTATGCCATAAGGGATGAGAAGATCAGATCCTGGATTATCGGCAAAACGGATCGGGATTATTTCGAGATGAAAGGAAAATCTCCTGACCTGGCAGATGTTCGCCACGAATACTTTAAGGAAAGTCTGAAAACCGGCAATAGAGTGCAATGGGTGGATACCATACCGAATGCTGCCGGCAATAGATATACGCTACGCAATTTCTATCCCTATCTCGAAAACAGCCAGGTGAAATACGTATTCGGTTACGGGATTGATGTGACGGAAATGAGAGAGACCCAGAATAAGCTCCACGAAACGCTGGAATCACTAGAGAGCATGAACAGCGAGTTGCAACATATCGCTTATATCATCTCCCATGATCTTCAGGAACCGCTGAGGATGGTAAAAAGCTTTTTGCAGCTTCTGGAAAAAAGAATCGGGGAAAAACTCGATGAAACAGAGAAGAAATATATCGAGTTTGCACAGGCAGGAGCAGACAGGATGAAAAGGCATATCATCGCCCTGCTCGAGTTTTCAAGAATCGGGAACAAGAAAGAAGAGCTACAACCCTCTGATTTAATGGAAATCATTCGCGAAATCGAACTGATCTTCCAACTGAAGATATCCGAAACCAATACCATCCTGAAATATCCGCAGCTACCTACCATTGTTGGCTTTAAAGAAGGGCTTTTCCACCTCCTCCAAAACCTGATTGAGAATGCGATCAAATACCGGGATCCGGATAAGGAGCTCAATTGTATTGAAATCGGATTTATTGAGGATGAGGACAATTGGTTGTTTTTCATAGATGATAACGGAAAAGGAATCGAAGCCCAATATTTCGAAAAGATTTTTCAACTGTTTCAGCGACTGGACAATGACCGGTCTGAAACTGCCGGATCCGGAATAGGACTTGCGATTTGTAAAAAAATTATAGAACTTCACCACGGGAAAATGTGGGTGGAATCGGAACCCGGGAAAGGAACCAGATTTCATATCTCCATTCCCAAAAACTTAGCCTGATATGAACAAGAAACTAGTATATCTCATTGACGACAGTGACGCGGATATCTTATTGGTAAAAGAAAGCCTTAAGTCTTTCGAATCACCATTAAACATGGTAGTGTTCCAGGACGGAGAAAATGCCATTGAACATTTCAAGTCTTTGGACGAGAACAAGGAGATGGCCTTACCGGAACTCGTTATTCTCGATATCAACATCCCCAGGCAATCCGGAATGGAAGTGCTCAAGTTCATTCGCTCACGGGAGCAACTGCATCATCTTCCCGTAGTAATGCTGTCCACGTCTCGTTCGAACAGGGATGTGTTGAAAAGCTACCAGCTGGGTGCTAACTCCTATGTCAGCAAGCCTATCGATTTCAATGATTTCTTCAATTCCATCAACGAGGTGTTCAGCTATTGGTTCAACAGGTCGTTGCTGCCCGTGCTGGATAGGAATTGAAAGCGAGTATAAATAATAAATGATTATTGGACCTTTGACTTAGCCACAACGGTATAATAAATTCAATAATAAGAAAAGAGAAAGGGACAACGACTGGACAATTATAAAAAAGCCTATTAACACTAAGTTTAATAGGCTTTTTACTTGTTTAGTTGCCCACTAGCCCCGACAACTGTCGGGGTGAACCTGGAAGTATTGTATTTTATTTACTTCTTATCTAAAAGCTTGCAAAGCGATTCCTGATTTTTTCAACCATTTCAGGATATTTCTTTAGGTTCCGGATGTAAATCGAACTCTTCATCCTTTTAATATGCCTTTCTAGACTTCGCGCTTGTTTCAATGAGCCGCATTCAATGGTTAAGAATACCTCCCAGTCATCAGCATGGCCCGTAAATTTATTCGGATAGTGCTTTTCAAGATGTTGATGCACCCTTTCAACAACAGAAAGGCTTGTAATTCCTGAATAAAACCTGGAAATTTTCCGGCTGTAAAGAATATAAACAATGGTCATGGGCGGATTAAGATAAAAGTAGCCGATACATGTATCGGCTACTTTTTGTGGGCCCACCAGGACTTGAACCTGGGACCCTCTGATTATGAGTCAGATGCTCTAACCAACTGAGCTATAGGCCCCGAGAATGACAAAAGTAAAACATCTAAAGAAACAATCCTACCAAATAAAATTCAAAAGGAATGATGCTCTAACCCCCCGATAACTATCGGGGATAGTTATCGGGGGAGCTATAGGCCCCGAGAGATGCAAAAATAAAACATCTGCATGAACTTACGCATGAAAAAAGCAAAAGAAATCGCTTCGCTACTGAGCAGGATCCTTTCCTGATATCAATATTATTTTTATCTTTCGCCGGCTCCTAAAACAGGAGGGGCGAGGGCGCCTCATCCTCCTTTGCATCATAACAATACTAAAAAATGAAAAGAGTCTTATTTTTAATTTCACTGATTTCAATGATTCTTCCTGCCTCCTTTGCCACCACCTATTACTGGATTGGAGGATCATCCCTCAAGTGGAGCAATCCGCTCAACTGGTCTCTGACCAGCGGTGGTTCCCCCGCTTCATCCGCGCCCGTACAAAATGATGTCGTGATCTTTGATAAAGGAGGCAATGTGACCGTGGAATATGATGTGGCCGCACTGGATATCGGCTTCGCAGATTTCAAAGTAATCAACAACACCCAACTTACCCTGATCAATATCATCAATGTCGCCAAAAAGTCATTTTGCATCAGTAAGGTTTCCGGTACCTATTACGAAGTGGTTCAGGCAGGCTCCTCCCTCACCCTGAAATCCAATAGCAATACTGATTTTTCCTTCGGCAGCGATGTCCTCAGCGCCGGCATCATGGTATTCAATGGAAAAATATCCTGCATCATCCAGAGCGGTATCAATACCGACAAAGGACCTATGATCAACGCGACCTCCAACAGCTTCCTCAAAGATTCCATCATCATCAACGATACCTTATATATAGGACCCTATTCTGTAAGTCATACCGGTGGTATCAATCCGATCGGAAACAATTTCAGATTCGGACCAAACAGCGTCTACCACATAGACAAAGATGGCGGCGTATACCTCTATGGTAAATGGGAAAGCGGCTCCTTAATCAAGATTACCGGCACCCGTTCCAGATTCCCCACTTACTGGAATGGCCTTGCCTCAACCGGTTATAAATTAGGCGGATTTGAAATAGACGCCCCCTTTGCCAATGTATCGCCTATTACCAATCTGAGCATACCCACTGCATACGGAATCACTTTCCAAAATGATATCAAGTTCAAAAACCTGGGAACATCAGCGGGGGTGCTGCTCTCTAAAATCGGAAACATCAAAATACTGGGTAACCTCATTGTCAATAACGGAAAAGTACAGCTAGGGTCGGATAACGCCAACCAAAGTACAATGGAGGTGGAGGGCAACCTGGCAGTGGATTCCGGCGCTGTACTTGACTTACAAGGATCCTCCTCCCCTACCTATCTAAAGCTGAAAGGAAACGCGACCCTCAATGGTACCATCACCGAAAGCGGAAACTCCACCGGCACCTCAATGGAAATGACCGGAACCTCAACACAGACCATAACCGCCAAGGGGTCGATAGAAGAAAATGTATCCTTCGTCATCAATAATCCTGCCGGCCTGAACTGCCTGACCGACCTCAAATTAGGTGGAGGATTCGCAGCCATGCTCAAATTACAAAATGGAAATCTGGATGTTAGCATTAATGATAAAACCATTTTTGTCAGAAACAACCTCTACGATGCTATCGAGGGTGGAAGCCTCAATTCTCATATCATTGGAAAACTCAGCAGGGCAACTGCCTACCGGAATAGCTATTCCTTCCCTTTATCAGACAACGCTGCCGATCTGGCAACTGCTGTCATTAACGTTTCATCTATTGATGCTACGAACTGGACCTTAGCCTTCAAAAGACCAAATGCGAATGGCAATGTTGGTCTTCCGGCCGGTATCAATTCCACCAGCGATTACATCTGGAATATCAATCGTGAAAGTCAGACCCAGGCTGCCAATGCCGACAGCATCATGTTCAAATATGCTACTATTGCAGGAAACGGCATTGCCGACTCCAGCAATACGAAAATCCTGCGTTGGGAAACTAATCAATGGACATCCCTTGGTGGACGATACGATACTTCAGGAAGTATCCTAAGCGTCAATAATCCAATAAGCAGCTTCGGAACCTTCTGCTTAGGAAAACTGACAGGTAGCAATACAGCTCAACTTATCTCCAGCAGCGCCTCACTCGATAACTTTGGAGATATTTGCATAGGCACCGCCTCGACAACAAAAAGTTTCATTCTCACAGGCAATTATCTTTCGGCAGGAAAGGTACAAGTTGGCCCTGCTAATGGTTTTAGGTTTTCCACTTCAGCCAACGGACCCTTCCTTGATTCCGTTGCAATTAATCAAACTGGAGGAAAGCTTGACTCCACTATTATCTACGTGGTTTTCAACCCTGAGTCAGCAGGCGTCTTCAATGTTGCCATTCCTGCAGGAGGAGCTGGAGCGACTACTATTTACATTGCCGCCACCGGTAAAGGCATCGATAATTCCACTTGCAACAGCAAGCCGTTCATTTATCCTAATCCAAATAATGGAGCCTTCAATATCAATCTGCCTTTATTCGACAACGCGGCCGACAGAAACGTGGTGATTTATGACAGCAAGGGCGCCAGATTATTTTCCAAAAAATTCAACCAGCAGCTTATGTATGTTAATCACCCCTTCCCCAGCAAAGGCGTATACCATATCAAGGTTTTTGACAAATTCGGCAACAAGCTGAAAAGCGGTAAAGTGAACATTATCCGCTGATTATAGAACTACAAACAATTTTCATAGGTGAGCCGGTTGGTCAGTACCAACCGGTTTCGTATTTTCGACAACTTTTCCGGAGTACCATAATCAATCAATGTCTTCAATCATCAAAATCGGACTGTCTTTTCTATTGTTGCTTGGCGTTGGAAATATCCATGCCCAGGAGACATTTGATGTCCTGTTTCAGAACAGGAAGTTGACCAGTGATACGACTATGGAATTCGAGGTACTGGTGAGGAGCAATGGTAACACAGGAACCTGGGCCATGAGAAGTTTTCAATGCGGATATGCTTTTGACTCCCTGTTCGTGAATGGCGGCATACTTAAAGGAAAATATGTTCCGGGTTCTTCACAGGTGGAATCAAGTTTCAACCCATTATGGGGCTTCTCCTTCAACAGTTCCAGAACTGTACTGAACCAATCCACTAACACGGGAAGCTCTTGTCCGGGCGCCCTGATTGGTACCAAATTCAGGCTGATAGGCCGTTTTCAAATCACCAATTCAGTCAAATGGGGTTGCAGAGACGATGGTATGCGAATACTTCAAGGGGCCCAAAGCGGGGTATTGTCACTTGCAGTCAGTAAATACAACAGTACCGATTGCAGCGTACTCACCGTCACCAATATCTCGGAAGGGGCCACAGTGATTGTGGAGCCTAAAATTAAAAAACTGACGATTTCTTCCTGTGATTCCTATTTCTGGAATGGAGTTACGTATACACAGTCCGGAACCTATTTTTTCAACATCGGCTCCTGCCTTATCCAACGGGATACCCTCAATCTTACCGTTGATACCGCCAATAGCTGGACGGGAACAATCAGCGAAGACTGGCATGATCCGCTGAACTGGAAATGCGGTTCAGTACCGGATTCAAACACAATTGTCGTCATCAATTCAGGCTCTCCTTTTTCACCGGTGCTTAGCAACTCAAACGGAGTATGCAAAAGCATTTATATACAAGCTGGAGCGATCATAATTGTGATCAATGGCCGAAGATTATCAGTGTTACGAAAATGACATGGAACTGATGCACTCATCTGACTTTTACATTACACTGCAACACTTGTGAAATTGAATTACATTCAAAAATTCATTGCGATTGCATTTCTATGGGCGTTCCCGGTTTCCTCATTATTGGCTCAGACGTATGATATTAGTCTGAAAAATATGATAATCACAACCGACTCCACCCTTGAGTTCGATATCACCATACGGAATAATGGCAATTCGGGCGCCTGGGGATTGCGTGCTTTTCAATGCGGATATCGTTTTGATGCGATTTTTGTGAATGGTGGCATCTTGAATTGCCAGTATCTACAAGGGACATCCGACCTGGATTCCGCTTTTAGGAAAAACTGGGCCTTTAGCTGGAACTCCAGCCTGAATATCCTCAATCAGTCTTCCAATGTAGGCAACGTTTGCCCCGGAGCCATCATCAACGGAACGGCCGAAAGAATCGGACGATTCAAGGTTGTCAACAGCAGGAAATGGGGATGCGGGCCCGAGAATATAACGATTATGACTACACGAAAAGGAAGTCATCTGATTCTGAATGTTACAAGATACGGTGATATCAGTTGCAGCTCACCATCCTCCCCTCGCGATATCACCTCGGGGGCAACCATTCTTTACTTCAGTCAGCCGGATTTTCAGTCAGTAAGATCATGTGAAGCATTTGCCTGGAATGGCAGGATCCTTGATAGCAGCGGTTTCTATATCTATGACCCCACCGGCTGCACTGAACACATGGATAGTCTATCGCTGGAGGTTGACAGCCTCAACCGATGGACCGGAGCAACAAACAAAGAATGGAGAAATCCCGCCAACTGGAGTTGCGGAACCGTGCCGGATTCCCTTTCCAGCGTATTACTACCGGGTACCGCGGATAATCAGCCCGAAATTATCGGATATGAGGCTTTCTGCGGAAAACTTCAAATTGAGCAGGGAGCGGAAATACGGGTAGCTGAAGGAGGAAAACTGAACATCATCAAACAATAATCCGTATCAGATTTTGATGCATGATATCAAGATTACACTGAATTAACAGAAGTAAGAAAGCGCTTTCATCAGGAATTCATAATTTTATGAATGATCCAACTGTTCCGTAATCGAATACGCGGTTTCGTTTGCCTGGTCATTCTCTTTCTGATTTCAAGCTTCCCGGAAATTTCTGTCGGTCAAACCTATGATATCATCCTTAAAAACAGGAAGCTCTTATCAGACAGTACGATGGAGTTTGATGTGTATGTGAAAAACAATAATAATTCCGGAGACTGGGGCATGAGAACTTATCAGTGCGGCTATAAATTCGATTCCATTTTTGTAAACGGTGGTACGCTCAACGGCAGATATGTATCCGGATCATCGGAGCTCGATTCCACATTCGGTAAAACCTGGGGATTTACCTGGAATGCGGCTAACTTCATTATCAACCAATCCGCCAATACCGGCAGCCGATGCCCGGGAGCGATCATCAACATACAGGAAAAAAGAATCGGCACCTTCAGGGTGACCAACTCACAAAAATGGGGTTGCGGTAACGACAATATCAGTATTGTAACAGCCGGAACAGGTTTTCTCAAGCTTGCCGTAACCAAGTATAACGATATCTTTTGCACGATACTGAACGCGCTGGATATTACAGCCAACGCTTCAATTCTTTACCGTGAATCTGCTAAAAACTTTGAAACAACAGGTTGTTCTCCTTATTCATGGAACGGCAAAACCTATACCCAAAGCGGTACATATTATTATAGTGCCAGCGGTTGCGACATACATAATGATACGCTCAATCTCATTGTAGACAGCGCCTACCGCTGGACCGGAACCAGCAGCAGTGCATGGGAAAATCCGCTGAACTGGAGCTGCGGCTCCCTGCCTGACTCGAACAGTATCGTGGTCATCCCTTCTGTCGCCCCATTCATGCCGGAGGTCAACAGCACATCAGCAGTTTGCAGGAGAATCTATTTTGAAAACAATTCAATCATCAAAATAAAAAGCAAGGCAAGGCTGACCGTATTGGAGCAATAGTTATCATTTAGATTGTTTTATTATTTCGCATTAACCAATCTATTTCCTTTTTATCTCCATTTAAATGATTGCTTTATAGTTGTTTTTTATTTATAATGTATTATTCCGTTTGCAGAAGAGCCGGAAATTTCGGATATTGCAATCTCTAACCCTTCTGGCTTTACCTCAATTCAAATTCCAACGGAAGACTTACCGTTCATTATTCTATGCATCAGGCCTGGGCAACATTGATTAATGCCTGACCATTAAACGAATAATACATCCTGCAAGGATACCCTGTAATATGAAGAAGCATTTATTAGCGCTATTGTTATTGGCTGCACTGCTATTGCAAGCCGTCACCGGAATTGCGCAGCCGTTCATCAATGGTAACCTAAGTACCGGCAGCACCACCGTATTTGGAAATGTTCCCGCGCCTCCCGGCTATACCTGGAGTGAATTGCAATCTCCCAATACCACTTTGGCCGTAAATGCTTCCGTGAGTTCTGGACTTAGTGTTCTGGACAATTTCACTGTACCGCTTGGCCAAAGATGGAATATTTCAAAGTTCAGTTTCTTCGGCTATTCAACGGGTTATGTGGACACTTCAAGTCCTTTCAACCTGATCTATTTCAGAATATTCAATACCGACCCGACCAAGGGCAATGCCAACCCTGTGTTCGGTAACTTCAGCACCAACCGATTCAGTAAATCTTATTCTGCCAAATTGTACCGCATCAGATTGAACACTCCCAATACGGACCGTGAAATCTGGACAATCGAAAGCAATGTTTCCCTCATTTTACCCGAAGGTGATTATTGGATAGAATGGCAATTAGGAACCAAGACAGGCATTACCAGTAATTTTTCGCCCACCAGCACGTTCAAACAAGCGCCCTTTCAACCGGGAAACAACGCCTGGATAAGGACACTGGCTGATGACACCTGGACCGAAGTGATCGACCAGGGAAGCGGATTCAGGCAGGATATGCCTTTCATCGTCGACTACTCAATCATTTTTCCAAACAACTGCGAAGGAGTGCCCAATCCGGGAAATACAGTGAGCTCACCCAACTTTGTTTGCCAGAATCAGCGATTTACGCTTTCCCTTCAGAATGATGCTTTTGAGACAGGCCTTGGTTACCAATGGCAGATTTCAACCAATAACAGCACCTGGACAAATATTCCGCAGGCGGTGAATAAGACATTTGACACATCACAATCTGCAGCCAGATATTACAGAGCGATGGTGACATGCGGAACAGATACAGGTTACTCCATTTCAAAACTGGTCAGCTTTCAAACATCTTCCATCGGGTCCCAACCGGCATCGGTGACTGCAACCTGTTCGGAGTCTACCTTTTTCCGGGTAACAAAAGGAGGCACCTCGCCATTTGTCAAATATCAATGGCAGCAAAGAACCAGCTCTACGGCAGCCTGGACGAACATGACAAACACTTCCACCATCAGCGGTACCGATGATGATACGCTCAGGCTATTTCAAATATTAGGCGGCCAGAATGGATATCAATTCAGAGTGTTGTGCACAGATACCTGTGGTGCGCTGCTGACCAGCAATATTGCTACACTCACGGTCAGCCTTCCGAAAGCAAGGCTATCTTTTCCGTCCAATAGCATTTGCTTCGGTCAAAAATCAAATATCAGCCTGAATAACATTCAAACGGTGAGAAGTGTATTCTCCTCTCCGAATTTTTCGTTGACTATCCCTGATACCCTGTCGGCAGGAACCACCCACTCCATCAGTGTTTCAGGAATTCCTTCCGATGCAACCGTTATCGGTCTTAGCGTAAGAACAAATATTTCACACGCCTTGATCGGAGAGCTGGCCATCGCACTGAAAGCTCCTAACGGAAATGTGATCAATCTTGATTACTATCTTTCATCCACATTTGGCAAAGGAGCCGGAACAGGATTCAATAATACCGTTTTCAGTTCAAACGGCACAAGAGCGATTGGCGACAGTATCGATCCTTTCACCGGAGTCTTCAAGGCCGATGCTATCATTCCGGGAGCAGGAAGCTTTCCGGCAGGTCCTACTTCCGTGACACCAAATACAAGGTCCTGGTCCAGTCTATACTCCCTGACTAATGGAACCTGGACTCTTGGATTATATGATGGCGCCTCAGGTGATCAGGGAACCCTGCAATCATGGTCTCTTGAAATTATCTATACTGTTCCCGGAAAAGCTACCTGGACTGCGAGTCCGGCAGGTAGTATGTTTACAGACTCCCTGCTAACTGTTCCTTATGTCGCCGGCACAAGACTGAACAGGATTCATGTTAGACCTCTTTCCAATACTACTTATACTGCGTCGCTCAATGCCACCGCATGTACCGGATCTTCACCGACATCGGTGGCCTATACGGTTAGTGGCATTGGTAACTTTTTCCCAAAGGACACCATTGCCATTTGTGATTCATCCTACTTATTGGATGCCGGTGTTCATGAAAAGTACAATTGGAGTAACGGTGATACCACCAGAACTGTACTTGTCAGGAAATCAGGAACATTCATCTGTACCGTACGGGATGGCAATTGCTCCATTGCCGATACTGTAGTTGTTCGTTTGAAAAACACCAACTTCTCCAAAACCATAGTGACTTGCTCCAGCTATGTCTGGAACGGCAGTACGTATACCCAAAGTGGCGTATATACAAAGAGTTTAGTTTATGATACGACTTGTAGCGCCGTTGACACCTTGAAGCTGACAGTCAATTCGGGAAGCTTCAATTCCACTACGCAAATCGCCTGTGATAAATACGAATGGAATGGTAACACCTATACGGATGGAGGAACCTATCTCTATAGGTATACCAATAATGCAGGCTGCCCTTCTGTTGACACTTTGAAATTATCTCTTAAATACAGCACCAATTCATCTGAAATTGCTTCCAACTGCAATAGTTATACCTGGAAGGGTACTGTTTACCGCTTCAGCGGTTTATACCTCTATAATTTCATCAACACCGTAGGTTGCCCATCTACCGATAGCCTTTTCCTTCGTATCAATTACGGCACTTTCAAAAGAGAACTCAGGTCCGAGTGCCTCTCTTATAACTGGTTCGGAACTATCTATACTCAAAGCGGCAGTTATGCGAGAAGCTATATCAACGAATTCGGCTGCGAAAGCAATGACTCACTGATTCTCATCATCAACAAGGGAACGTTCAACAGCTTCACAGTTCAAAGCCCTGATTATCCTTATATCTGGTATGGTTTAGAATACCGTACCCCGGGAACATATACCCATTCCTATACGGACCAATATGGCTGCGCTTCCGTCGATACCCTAAAACTTACATTCATACCTGGCATCACTTCGTTCAGTCCGGGATATGGAAGCAAAGACTCTGTGATTCTGATCAAAGGAAATAATTTCAAACAAGTGACGGATGTGAGATTCGGCGGTGTACCGGCTGTATCATTCACTGTAATAGATTCATCCACCATTTCAGCCAAACTGGGAACAGGAGAAACAGGTAATATCACCGTCACTTCTGTAACGGGAAGCGGAAGTAAGGGTACTTTTTATTACTACGAAATACCGGATATCACTTCGTTTACTCCCTTATCGGCAAGTAACAGAGGTACTGTGACCATCAAGGGTAAGAAGCTGAACAGGGTATCCTTCGTGAATTTTGGCAACACCCCTGCCTATTCTTTCAGCATTCTCAATGACAGCACGATCAGTGCGGTGGTCAGTATTGGCACAAGTGGTTCGGTGAAAATCGGCAACCCCATCTGGTCCGACAGTCTTTCGGGATTCACCTTTTTAAGCTCCGCCCCCATCGTCAGTTCCTTCAGTCCCACAACTGCCTGTAACAGCGGAACGCTGGTGACAGTGAGAGGAGTCAATTTGCTGAAAACGACGGGTGTCCAGATCGGAGGTGTCAATATTCCTTTCAATATTGTTTCTGATACCGTACTCACTTTCACAACCGGAATAGGTTACAACAGCGGCCCGATCAGGGTTGCCAATGTGGCCGGCTCAGCAAGCAGCACCGGTGAGCTGAAAATGAGCAGCCTCACAAGTAATCTGAAAGCGAATCCGGACACCATCAAGCTTTGTCAGGGACAAAGCAGGAAAGTGCTTACCAATCTCCCGGATATCTATACCTACAATTGCAGCAACGGTCAATCCGGAAAGGTCATTACCGTCAGTACCGCGGGCAATTATATCCTCACCGTCAGAGATACGCTGGGATGCGGGCTGAGTAGCAACTTCACGGTGGTCAACAATCCCGACTGCAGCGGCTATCTCGAAATCCTGGCTGATTCGATAGTGAATTATTTCGACACGTTGAGTGTAAGGGTCTGGGTACAGCAGGGAAGACAAGTCGGGGAAGTGAAGGCTCACCTTAAATATGATACGGCACAGTTAAAGCTAGTCGCCCAATCATCAGGCACATACCTCGGAAACGATGCCTTAGTGACCAATCCCATCAACCTGCCGGGCATTTTCAAATTCGGCCTTACAAAATCCTCGCTTCTTACCGGCGCCAATGGCAGCGGACAGGTATATAGTTTCCGCTTCGTATTGAATGACAGACTGCCATCCACAACAGGCTTCTCTCTGACCAGTCCTAACTTTTTCAGGACCATGCTGAGTCTTGACAGCATTAATGTAACAGATACGGGTAGACGTAATTTAAGTTCCTTCAACACCCAGTCATTAACGCGTAAATATGTGGCATGCCGCTATTATGTGCCTATATGGCCGGGCGACCATAACAATGACAGGGCGGTAACCGCGGCAGACATTCTGCCGATTGGATATTTCCTGGGTGCTTCCGGTTTGGCCAGGCTGAATGCCAGCAACAATTGGGTGGCACAGCCCGCACAACTTTTCGGATTGCAAAAAACATTCAAAAACGGAACTGCCTACAGGACTTTTGCGGACGGAAACGGAAATCTGATTGTCGGACTGACGGATACCGTGCCGCTGAAAGCCAACATGGGAAAGACACACTCCGGGTATTTGATACCGGCTATTTCGGATACGGTACTGAAGCCGAGATTCAGCAAACTACTTCCTGCCTTAAAAATAAATATAAGGAGTAACACTATTTATTCGAGTGACAGCACGTTCACTGAGGATGTGGATGTATTTGCGGGAGACAGCAGCATACCCTTCAGCACACTGTACGGACTTGCATTCAATTTGTATTTTGATACCAATTATGTGAACATGGCCGGCATCAGCAGCAATTTCACAGGCTCCATCCTTGGCACTGCCTCCAATATGATTCGAATTGAAGACAGGACGGCCTTATCAAAAGGAAGGATTGGAATCGGAATCACCAGATACAATACGACAGAATTAATCACAAGAGGTGAGAAAATCCTCTCCTTAAGGGTTCCCGTCAAACCAAGGAGGCCTAGCGGAAAGCTGAAAATATCAGTCATACCGATAGAAGCGAATGATAAGGCCGGCAATCCTTTGGCACTCACCGGAAGCCTTGATTCAGCAACTGTTATTCAAGACACCGGCTGCCAGGTGAACTACTGGACGGGGACTGTTGATACGAAGTGGGAAGACAGAAATAACTGGAGTTGTAATTCCATACCGGACTCCAACACGGTGGTCATCATTTCATCAGGAAAAATTAATTATCCGGTTGTCAATTCCGCTGCTAAATGCCGTTCCGTTTACATAGACCCTGCTGCAATCATAATAGTGAACAGAGGATATAGATTGAACGTGTTTGGGAAAGAATAGGGAAGTAGATAAAATCATAATCTGGCAAGCCAGAGTGTAGCATTAAGATGCAATCTGGAATGATTGCCATTCAGTTCCGTCCGGCCTTTGTATAAAGTATTATTAGGCGCTCCCGTTCCGTCATCTGAAGGTGAACTGTCGCACATGGCCACTACCTTTCCATTGCCGAATGTTGAATAAGCAGCCATCACCTTTGTAAGACCTTGCGTTGAACCCGTGCGCCAGATCACTCCCCTTGAGCTACTGCCCAAGGTCAGCGTCATCGAGGATCCGCTGCTATGCTTCAAACCTGTCACCCTATCCTGATTTCCATCGGTGAGTGGATTTACAGTAACCGTAACATTGGAGGAAGTTTCAGAAAAATTCACGAGGTCGTATCTTATTCCGAAGGGATTCATCTGTACACTATTGCTGTGCATCAGATTATTCGAGGTGGCAGTCGAAACCCAGCCATCATTGTTTCTATCCAAGCCGATTTGATTTGTGATTATGAACAAACCTCCTCCGCTTCTAAAAAAATTTCAATTTGCGGTTTTCAGTAGTGGCTAACCTTATTTTAGATTCATCTGTCAACAATCTCTCATAATTGGCCAGATCCCGTGTGTTGGCGCTGACATCGAACCTCATCAATCTTGCAGCGTGAAGTATTTCTGTCTGCAATCCATGTTTTACAAGCGCATTACCCCAATTGGAAATACTTACTGTCCAATAATTCTAAACTATAGTAGTCGCGATGCTGCCTGTATAAAATCTTGGAATACAGTGTGGAACATTATCGTCCTGATCTATCACTCAATCCGCATTTCCGGAAGCCCGCCCTTGTTAGGCATCAAATAAGACACGTCTGGGTCCGCTCGAAGTGATTGAATTATAATCATACTGATTCCCGTACATATAGGCGGGCTCCGAATTGAACGATTCAGTAGTGGTATCTGTTTTTTTACATGCAGTGAAACACACAAAGATGAGTGCCTGACATACTATATTCTTTTTCATGCAAGCAACTCATATAGCTTCATAAATAAAAAATGCACCCCGAAATCGGGGTGCATTAACTTGAAATATTTCAATTATCAATTTCTGATGAAACGCTGTTGAGTGATTGTCTTACCATTCACATCAGAAACCTTGATCAGGTACATGCCTGAAGGGATATTTTTCAGATCAACCTGATTGAGTGATTTGGAAATGACTTTCCTGAATACCTCCCTGCCATTGACATCGTAAACGGCAATTTGATTGGGGGAGGCGTCCGTGACCTCAATATTCAGATACTGCTGAGCCGGATTAGGATACACCGAAATCCTTCCATCCTTATATTCCGGCACAATATTACCACCCGCATCCAGTCTGAAAGTCGTACTGGCTACATTGACTCGAAGCGTGTAGCATTGGGTGGTGCTGAACTGAGTGCTTGAATATGGATATACCTGCAACAGGTAAGTCGCTGCGGTTGTTGTATTTCGAGTTATGGTCTCCGAAGAAGTGCCTGAAAGTTGTGAAATTGCCAACTGCGTAGCTCCTGAATTATACAATCTGAGATCGTAATCCTTGGCCAGATTGCTCAGGGTGACTCTGATATTGGTATTAGGACTGGTAGTGCTGAATTTGAACCAATCCCTATCAGAGCCGGAGGATATCAATGCCCTGATATCCGTATTGGTGGCAATTGTCTTGGCAGTGGAAGACTTGTTATTGCTCTCATAAATATCTGAACAGGTTGTGGAAACCAATGTAGTAAAGTTGGTGCCTACCGCATAGCTGCTATTCGCACCGATACATACCGTTTGTACCTGCCAGTTGTAGGTAGTATTCGCAGCCAGGCCGGTCAAAGTGCGGGAAGCCGTGGTGCTATTTACGGTTGTCCAGGTAGTCGCGGCAGAGGTCTTATACTGCACATTATAGCTGGAAGCACCTGTGACAGCTGTCCAAGATAAGGTAACACCGGAGGAAGTGAGGGATGAAGTCAATAATCCTGTTGGCGCATTGCAAGCAGGCGGAGCAGAAGTGGTGAAGTCTGTACCTGTCACGTATACCCCACTCAATCCGTTACATACGGCTTGTACCTGCCAGTTATAGATGGTACTGGCAGTCAACCCTGTTATAGTCTTGGAAGCGGTAGTGCTTGTTGTAGTTGTCCAGCCGGTTGCGGTTGATTGCTTGTATTGAATATTATAACTCAGCGCTCCTGCAACAGCCGTCCATGAAAGGTTTACACCGGAAGAAGTGATGGAAGCTGTAGCCAGGTTACTGGCATCTCCGCAAGAAGTGGCAAGAGTCGCGAAAGAACCTGTTACGGCAGTACCGGTTCCGGTAGAACAAACAGAAGTGATAGAATAATTATACGTGGTGCCGTCAGCTAATCCGTCAAAACTGATGGAAGTGCCGCTAACCGACGTATCAAAACAAACAGAGGAGGCCGATGGGCAAAGACGGATATTATAACTTATGGCGTTGGAAGCTGCCGTCCATGAAACAGTTGCGGAAGTAGCTGAAATATTACCGGAAGTCGCACCGGTAACAGGACCACAAGTATTAGGAGCGACGCATGCCATAGAAGTAGTGATACCGACCCTTTGTCCGCCTGAAGCAAATAGGGCATTCATCCTTGTGGACTGACCGGCAGTGAACATGTACATGCAATTGTCATCCGTGTAATCCATATAGTTCATGAACATCACACCGGGAGAAGTGGAGGTGCAAGCATCTGTTTTAGGATAACTTGGACAACCATAATTCTCACCTGCCTGATTTGGAGTATCACCTACCGCATCACTTCCGGAACAACCTGTTCCGTCATCTCCCCAGATATGATACAGATTCAGCCAGTGACCCACCTCATGTGTGCCGGTTCTTCCCAGATTGTATGGAGCCGCGGTTCCCGGCTTCAGCATGCTGCCCACTGTTCCGAATGCCAGCACAACTCCATCTGTCGCCAGAGGGCCGCCGGGAAACTGAGCGTAGCCAAGAATTCCACCGCTTATGTTACATACCCAGACATTAAGATATTTGGTAGCATCCCAGGCATCCAGACCGCCTGAAGAATATTTTTTCACACCATCATTGGTGCTGAAGGAACTCGTAGTAGTCTGCCTTCTTTCAATACCGTTGGTCGCGGCCCCCGCAGGTGTGCGCTGGGCCAAACAAAACTGAACATTGGTGTTACTGGCGATAGTAGAAAACGCAGAAGGAATTTTCGTCTTGTCAGTATTCAACAATGCAAAATCAAGATTCAGCTGATCGAGCTGGGCCAGGAGCTGGGCATCAGAAACATTTTGTGACGCAGTACTGTAAACCACATGGAATACAACCGGTATCGTAATGACAGACTGCACGGCATTGGATGTCAACAAATGCTGGTTGACATACTGTGTCGTATGGTCTTCAATGCTTTTTCGGCGGGACTCCAGTCCCGGGTCAGCCTTTTTTTGAAGTTCATACACTTCCATGGTAGCGCAGCTTCTGCGATACTGGGCCCAAGTGGTATTTGACATTGCAAGAAGCAAACAAATCACCACAGCTGAAATACTTTTTTTCATTGATGCTTTTTCTTTGATTAATTAGCGTTGTTTCAGTTAGCGAAAATTAATGGTTGCCCATAAGAGGAGGATTAAGCCTACGGACACTGTAATAGTGCCCGATTTAGCGGGTAAAGATATTAAATTTTTTAGGTATTTCAAAAGGACAGCCGCCTTTGGGGGAATTATTCAATCCGACGAATAAAATAATAATTTATTTTTATGTGTAATAATTTGATTATATATAAATTATATTCTTTGAATAAAAAGCCATCATTCCTCTTCAGGTCTTATTTTTGCAGCCTAAACGGTATCATGAATAGAATCTTTTTGGCCTTCGCATTCGCTCTGTTGGCAATCATTGGAAACGGACAACAAAAATCGGATAAACCAATAGACCTGGGTGGGCGGGCCAACGACCACTTCATACTGCAGGTTTCCAGCGATAGCTGGTTGGAGGCTCCTGACAGCATCGGCTCCCGAATAAAAGGGTTCAACAGAGGACTGAATATTTACTTTATGCTGGATAAGCCGTTCAAGTCAAACAAGAAGTTCAGCATCGGCGCAGGAATTGGAATCGGCAGCAGCCACATTTTCTTCAGCAACATGCAAATCGGAGTGGGTGGTACGACACAGGAACTCACCTTTACTGCCACGGATTCTTCGGCGAATTTCAAAAAATATAAATTGGCCACCTCCTACCTTGAGATTCCGCTTGAATTCAGATTCTCATCGAAGCCGGATGATCCTAACAAATCCCTGAAGTTTGCGATCGGACTGAAAGGCGGCTTACTGGTCAATGCACACACCAAGGGTAAAGATTTGGAAAGTTCCGGTGGAGATCGTTTGCTGAACGGGGTTCAGAAACAATCGTCCAAAGAATACTTCAACTCAAGCAGGCTTGCGTTGACGACCAGATTCAACTACGGGGTTTGGGGCCTTTTCGGATCCTATAATCTCACTCCCTTATTCAAAAGCGGCGTCGCTTCGCAAGATATCAGATTATTGCAAGTGGGAGCCGTGATAAGCGGATTATGATAACTGAAGCCCTGCTTGCAGGGCTTTTTTTTAATGCCTGACGGCAGATAATTGTACCATGAGTGATGCGATCAAACATGAATGCGGACTGGCATTCATAAGACTCAGAAAGCCTTTCAGCCATTTCCTCCAAAAGCACGGCACCGTATTGTATGGTCTCAACAAGTTATACTTGTTGATGGAAAAGCAGCACAACCGCGGACAGGACGGCGCCGGCGTGGCTGCAGTAAAACTCAATACCGAGCCGGGCTATCCTTTTCTGCATCGCATACGCAGCAGCGCCCCTCAATCATTGACGGAAGTATTCAACATCATCAGAAAGGAGATCATGGATACGGAAGCCAATCAACCCGATATAGCGCAATTTCCCGGTCTGATGAAGGGACATGTATCCATGATGGGTGAGTTGTTGCTGGGTCATCTCCGATATGGCACTCAAGGAAAGAATGAGGTGGAGTTTTGTCACCCTTTCGTGAAGAATCATACGATACCGGCCCGGAATCTGGCATTGGCGGGCAACTTCAATCTTGTGAACACGGAAGAATTGCTGTCAAAATTATCCATCAGTCCGACGGGCTTCCAATGCGAAAGCGATCTCGCGGCCATGATTGAGTTCCTTCACAAGGAAATCTGCCTCCAGGATGAGCAGGTTCCCGACCATCTGGATCTGGTCAGCGTTTTACAAAACACCGTTCCTTTTTTTGACGGAGGATTTTGTTTCTCAGGATTGCTGGGTAGCGGACAGTCTTTTGTGATGAGGGATGCGCACGGCATCAGGCCCTGTTACTACTATGCGGACGAGGAGGTGATTGTCGCTGCCAGCGAGAGACCGGCTATCAGGACAGCTTTCAATCTTCCTTCGGAAGCGGTGAAGGAGCTTGAGCCCGGTTGTGCATTGATCATAGGTGAAAACGGAGACTATGCCGTGGAAAGGATTCTGCCTGCAAAGGAAAGGAAGGCCTGCAGTTTCGAAAGGATTTATTTCAGCAGAGGTAGTGACGAGACCATCTACCGTGAGCGGATAGCGCTTGGATACCACCTCAGTGAAGCCGTTTTGGAAAGCATCGGCTACGACCTCAGGAACAGCATCTTCTCCTTCATACCCAATACGGCTGAAATCGCATTTTATGGCCTGATCAAAGGCGCCGAGGATTATCTCAACAGGGTCAAACGGGACCGTATCCTCTCATGGAAAGGAGAATATGATGAGGAAAAGCTGCTGGAAATGATCAACAGAAAGGTGAGAATTGAGAAAATAGCCATCAAGGATGTCAAACTGCGTACATTCATAACGGAAGACAGTAGCCGAAATGAGATGGTACAACACGTATATGATATCACCTATGGCACCGTCAGGGCGGGAGAAGACAGCTTGATCGTCATTGACGACAGCATCGTCAGGGGGACCACCCTGAAGGAAAGCATCATCCGCATGCTGGGCCGACTTCAACCGAAAAAAATCATCATTGTATCATCAGCCCCTCAAATCAGGTATCCTGACTGCTATGGCATAGATATGAGCCGCCTGGGCGATTTTGTCGCTTTTAAGGCAGCGGTGGCCCTGCTCAGGGAAAGAAACATGGAAAATATCCTTGCCGAAACCTATCAACAGTGCCTGGACCTGGAAAAAGCAGACCAATTGCATTCCCTAAACCTGGTGAGAAACATTTACAAACCCTTTTCTACGGAGGAAATCTCCTCTAAAATAGCCCAACTGATCACGCCGGAGGACTCTGCCATACCCCTGGAAGTCATTTTTCAAAAGATAGAAACCTTGCATGGCTCCTGCCCTGAAAACCTTGGCGACTGGTATTTCACCGGTAACTACCCTACTCCGGGCGGTAACAAGGTTTGCAATCGTGCGTTCATGAACTATATGCAGGGAAAATCATCACGTGGATATTAACAACATGAAGAACCATGAAAACAATCTGCCTGATCAGACATGCCAAAACACAGCCGGCCGGTTGGCAGGATGTTGATTTTGATAGGAAACTCACCGATCGAGGAAAAGAAGATGCCCGAAAGATGGCTATGTTACTGAAAGAAAAAGGAATCTTACCCGACCGGTTAATCAGCAGTACTGCCAAAAGAACCAAAAAAACGGCGGAAATATTCGCGAAAATATTGGGATTGGAGGAATCCTCTATTCAATATGAAAGCTCCCTTTACGCAGCCGAAGCGCATGCCTATCTAAAAACCTTACTTCGTCAGGAAAACGACTTGAATACCATTGCTGTTTTCGGACATAATCCCGGAATTACCGACTTCGCCAATCAGAGTTGTGAAGAAATTCGCCTCGACCACATGCCAACGGCATCTGTTTTTATTTTCCAATCTGAAATATTATCCTGGAATCAACTCGCGCCGGAAAATTGCCAATTCAAGCTTTTCCTGAATCCAACCCACAGTTGATTACCGCTTAGTTCTCGCCTTAAGACTGAATTCAGAAAATTTATAATCATCCTTCCAAAACAGCTACTACAATCCAAAGAAATTTTCACCGGATTTTATTCTGATTCAGTGATTAGGCTTTTTGTAGCAACGCGATTGAACTTTTATACATATACCCAAGTTTAGGTATGTGTCAACGAGGTATAAAAACATATATTTATTTCTTAGATAGGTCAAATATCTAAGGATTTAATTCATCATGAAAGAACGAAAAAAAAGCAAGAATTTGCTAAAGGATGTCCTATATCCGATTCCGGAACGTAGACAAAATTCTACAAAGCATATCCTTGATAATGAAGCTACTTCCAATCATCCGCTTCTCATGGTTGGGCCCATCGCTTATTTTTTATATGATTTCAGTATTGACCGTTTCATAGAAATGGATGATTCCATTGTGGAAATAACCGGCATTTCAAAAGAGACATTTATGTCCGGTATTCCGGGAGAAACCCTTTCCTCCATTGTGGAGCAATCACACTCGGAGGCATTACCGATGCTGATCCAAAGCTCTTTTGAATTATTGGAAGAATATGGAAGGGATAATAACGACGATCATCTGATCGCCAATATTGAACATAATATCACTACCAAAGACGGCAAGAACAAACGAATCATAGCCCAATACATCCCTGTAGTAAAAGATGATAATGGAAAGCCCTGTATCAACAAGGGTTGCATTGTTGATATTTCCCACATCAGAAACGACGGTTTACCACAATTGTTCATTGTCAGGAATAACAAAGTAATCAAAACCGTCACCGCTTCGGCTGACTCTATCATCAAGAATGGTGAAATTCCTTTGTCCAGAGTGGAACTTAGAATCATTCAGCTTATCAGTGAAGGATTGCTTGCCAAAGAAGTGGCACGAGAAATGAATATCAGCATTTCGACCTTGTACACCCACCGAAAGAACATCAAGTCGAAAACAGGTTATGACATCAACAAACTGATTTCGATTCTGAAAGAGAAAGGACTTTTGGTTCAAACCGCTGCCATGCAACTGATGGGTGAAATATTGGATTCGACTTTACTGCTGTTGTACTAAAATTGTTTTTCATAATTGAATAACAATTAACAATGTTTGAACTTTTAATCATGCGGGCATCCTGTCCACTTAAATAAATTTTTGTTTGTGGGTAATCCCAATTATTTTCGCCCCTTGGTTGAGTAGAATCACGTACCACCACCAGGTTTAATAAAACAAACAGGATAATCCGGAACCGGTAATATGCAAAACGAAATATTTTCAGAAAAAGACAGGGACTACTTTCAAAGTGGGGCATCCGCTTACTATATCTTCAATATGTTCACGTACAAGTTCGAGTATATTGACGATTCCATTATCGAGATTTCCGGCATCCCCGCCTCCGACTTCTTAGCCAAACCGCTTACGGAGACATTAGGTGAAATCATGGAGATTTCACATCTCGATATCATTAATGAATACGTTAAGCGATCTATGGACCCTTCTATCCATAAGGAAGCCTACAATGGAATCACTATTAACCTGATTTATAACATCCTTACCAAGGATCATCTCAGCAAACGCATCCTAACTAAATTTTTCATCAGCGAATTCAGAGATGACATACCCTATTTGACCAGGGGAAAAATCACGGATATCAGCCATATTCAAAAGGATGGCCTCCCACATTGTTTCCTCGTCAAAGACCAGCAAATCATATTTGAGGAAAAACCCAAAGCCGAGGATCTCTTAAAAATCTCCTCCATTCCGATTTCAAGAACCGAAGTCAATATTCTTCGAGCCACAGCTTCGGGTCTGGCGCCAAAAGAAATTGCAACCAAACTGAACGTGAGTATATCAACGCTGTATACCCATCGCAAAAACATACGAAACAAGATGAAAATGGACATCAATGCGGTTATCACCCTCCTGAGGAAAAAGGGATATATTCAATAACCATTTGCCACCATATCCGCTGTAAAAATATGTCTCCTTTTACGGCTTGGAAAAAGAAATCAAAAAAAATGAATTTTGCAAGGAAATGCCGATCAAGGAAGAATATCAACTGAAACTGGGCAACACTGCCGATTATGTTTTTGATTTCGAATCGCTCCATTACATTGAAATGGATGAGAAAATAAAGTCTATCACCGGATTGTCGGCAGCTCATTTCAAAAAAGAAATCGTATTTCACTCTTTGGTTCAACTTATGGATGTGGCACACGTGGATGCCATCTATGAGTTCATTCAACTTGTACTGCAGCAATTCAAAAAAAGGAAATATCGGAAGGACATCACTGTAAATATCATTTACGACATGAATACGTCGGAAGGGAACCGGCGCATCCTTGATCAATTCAGACTATTTAAAAGCAAGTCAGATGCCGGTATCCTATCCGTAGGAAGATTTACAGATATCAGCCATATTGAAAAAACAGGCCTGCCCCAAATATTCATTCTGGAAGGAAACAGAGTTGTCTTCGAAAAAAAAGCGGACTCTGTAAAACTTGCAAAAGAAGAAACGCTTCCATTAACGGAAACGGAATTAAGAATCCTGAAATTGTCTTCAAAAGGTTTTTCTCCGATTGAAATCGCCAAAAAAATGAAATTGACAGTCGCTACGATTTATTCCCACCGAAAAAATATCAAACAAAAGATGAAAATGGAATTTGTAGCTGTTGTAAACCTGCTCAGAAAAAAAGAAATCATTTGAATCCTATGACCAGTAATAGATCAGTTCTTTTCCCTTGTTGTTCTGCTTCCAAGGTAGACCCCCGTAAAAATCAGGAGTCCCGCCATCAATTTATATTCACTCAATGTTTCACCGAGCAATACCATGGCGATTGCAGCGGTCATCAATGGCTGCAGATAGATATAACTGCCGGCCACGGATGCCCCTAATCTTTTCATGCCATAAATATTGAACAGATAAGAACAAAAAGTACCCCCTACCGTGATTAACAGAAGATTGAAGAGGGATGTTCCATCATAATTTTCCCACGGTATTGCCAGAAATTCTTTGATGCAAAACGGCAGCATAAACAATGTACCGACGCTGAAAACGTAGCGCAATATGTCTATTGAATCATATTTGGACATCAAGGGAGTTACCAAAATGAAATAAAAAGAATACGATACGGCATTAATTAGTATCAACAAGTCTCCCAGCAAAAAATCGGATCCATCGTTAGCTGCATTTCCATTCAGGATAAGTATGAGTGCGCCACAAACACCCAGTAATAAACCCAGGACTTTTCGGATAGTGACAGATTCTTTTAAAAACCATGCCGCCACAAAAGTGATCATAATGGGAGTAGTGAGCATCAGCAGACTACCGTGCATCGGGGAAGTAAGTGAAAGGCCTTTGATGAATAGCAATTGGTTGATGGTGATCCCGGTCAGGGAAGCAGCTACCAGCCTCCATCTGTCCTGCCTCTCAATCAATACTTTTCGCGGCCGCAATAGCCATAGTATCCAGAACATGGAAGAAGCTACCAGTACTCTCACGAGATTCAGTCCAAAGGGCTTTACCAATCCGTCGTTAATGAGAATTTTCACCGCACTGAAATTGATGGCGAAAAACAACTGGGTGCCTGCCAGTGCCAGATGGGCTTTTACTCTTTCGGCGGAATTCATCACTGCAATTTCGCATTTTAGACCGGTAAATGTTTGCTCTTCCCTTCGGTTCGCATACAAATAGTTTCAGCATCTCTTTTATCAAAAAAAAAGCCACCCCTGGAAAGGGGCGGCATTACATTACTAACTCAACCAAAAAAGCTATCGCTTAAAAATCCAAATCAATTAGCCTGAACCTCTTTGATCTTCAAACGGATTTTCTCCTCGATCTCTTTGGCCAGGTCCGGGTTGTCTGTCATAAGTTGTTTAACGGCTTCTCTTCCCTGCCCCAGTTTGTCACCATTATAGCTGAACCAACTTCCGCTTTTCTGAACAATTCCCAGTTCAACACCCATATCTACCACTTCACCCATCTTCGAAATACCTTCTCCGTATACGATATCAAACTCGGCCTGTCTGAAGGGTGGCGCTACTTTGTTTTTCACCACCTTGACTTTCACATGGTTTCCGATTACGGCATCGCCATCCTTGATCTGGGCAAGCCTGCGAATATCAAGCCTTACTGAAGCATAAAATTTCAATGCATTACCACCGGTAGTGGTTTCAGGATTACCAAACATCACTCCGATTTTCTCGCGGAGCTGATTGATGAAAATACAACAGCAATTTGTTTTGGAAATAGTCGCTGTCAGTTTACGAAGCGCCTGACTCATCAGCCTCGCCTGCAATCCCATCTTGCTGTCACCCATCTCGCCTTCCAGTTCTCCTTTTGGAACCAGTGCCGCCACCGAGTCAATCACCACCACATCCAGGGCACCGGAAAGAATCAACCTGTCGGCAATCTCCAAAGCCTGCTCTCCATAGTCGGGTTGCGAAATCAGCAAATTATCTATGTCTACTCCCAGTTTTTGCGCATATACACTGTCAAACGCATGCTCCGCATCCACAAAAGCGCAGATTCCGCCTTTTTTCTGAGCCTCGGCAATCACATGAATGGCCAGCGTGGTCTTACCGGATGATTCAGGACCATAAATCTCTATCACCCTTCCCTTAGGCAAGCCGCCGATACCCAGTGCCGCATCCAACCCAATAGATCCGGTAGGAATAGCCTCCTGCTCGGTGACCCCTCTTTCATTCATCATCATCACGGACCCCTTTCCAAAATCCTTGTCAATCTTGTCCATGGTCAGTTTCAGTGCCTTCAGTTTTTCTGCGTTACTCATTGTTTTTCGTTTTTTAGTGGATGTATCTGTTTTCTGTCTGTAAATCTATTTCAGAGTTCAAATGTAGAAGGTTTTTTTTATAAACACTAACTTTTTTAGTAATTTTTTTGATAATTTTTTTAGTTTTTACTGAAATAAATTCAGCCTGAGGCAGCCCGGTCAGCAGCCTTAATAGCCTGAAAGCCTTTCCTGCACTGGAAAATCGGGAATCGCTTGGTAAAATCAGATATTCAATCCGCCACAGACGCTGAGCGTCTGTCCCGTGATATAATTACCCATCGGGGATGCCAGGAAGAGGGCTGCCTGGGCGATATCTGCAGTGGAAGCGAATCGGCCAAGCGGAATACCGGCCTTATATTTTTCCGCCCCTTCGCCTTCTTTAAGATACTGTGTCATGTCCGTCTCTACAAACCCCGGAGCAATGGCATTGCAGCGGATGTTACGGCTGCCAAGCTCCTTGGCCATGCTCTTGGTAAAACCGATAATGCCGGCCTTACTGGCGGCATAACTTCCCTGTCCGGCATTACCCATCTCTCCGATTACGCTGCTCATATTGATGATGACCCCGTCACGGGCCTTCATCATCGGCCTTACCACCTGCTTGGTCATATTGAAAACACTGTCAAGGTTAACCTTGATCACATCACTCCATTGTTCATGCGACATCCTCAGCAACAGATTGTCCTTGGAAATACCGGCATTATTGACGCAGATATCCACCGTACCGAAGTGGCTGATGACTTCATTCACAAAAGTCTCACAAGCCGCGAAATCAGCGGCATTGGTCCTGAAGGCCATTCCCCGCACACCCAGACCATTGATCCTGGCAGCGAGATCGTCGGCCTTCTCTTTGCTGCTCTCACTCACGTAAGTAAAAGCCACATGGGCTCCATGCTCCGCAAAAGTCATGGCAATGGCTTCTCCTATTCCGCGCGCCGCGCCGGTTACAATGGCTACCTTGTTCTCGAGTAATTTCATTCCTTGGTTTTTGTATTAAAAGTTGAAGCTTTGATTTCTTCCAGTATTTGCCTGTCATTGCTCAGTCGGGGCACCTTGTGCTGCCCTCCGATCTTATTCTTCGACTTGAGCCAATGATTAAAAGTACCGCTTTTAAGCCACTGCACTACAGGTGCCTTCAAGGCAATATCCTTCTGTCGCTTGGCCTCATAGTCGCTGTTAAGGCTTTTCAACGCCTTATCCAACTCCAGGGTGAACAGGCTGAGATCTGCAGGGACCTTCTCAAACTCCACCAGCCACTCATGCGCTCCCACACCATCCTGTTCATAGAACAAAGGGGCCGCCGTATAATCCCTCACCGCACAATCTGTAGCTTCAGAAGCCATGGCGATGGCACGATCGGTATTGTCTACCATTACCTCCTCCCCGAAGGCATTCATATAATGCCGAAGCCTGCCGGAAACCTTTATCCTGAAAGGATACAATGAAGTGAACTGAATGGTATCACCTACCACATAGCGCCATAAGCCTCCGGTAGTACTGATGATAGGGGCATATTGTTCCATTGTATTGACCTGGTCCAGACCTATCGTTCGGGGATGCTCCTTACCATACTCCGATATCGGCATGAATTCATAAAATATGCCATGCCCGGTAAACAGCAACATGCCATCGCTTCCGGGAGAGTCCTGACCTGCGAAAAATCCCTCGCTGGCATTGTAAATCTCAAGATAATTGATGGGCTTGCCGATGATTTGCTCAAACTGGTAACGATAAGGCATAAACGAAACTCCGCCGTGAATATACAATTCCAGGTTAGGCCATACGTCCGCGATGGTGCTTTTTCCCTTGATTTCCAGAATCCTTTTGAGCAGCAATAGCGTCCAGGTGGGCACTCCGGCGATGGAGGTCACATTCTCTTCCGCGGTGGACGCCGCCAGCTTCTCCAGCTTTTCCTCCCATTCATCCAACAGGGCTATCTTCAGCTCGGGAGTCCGCAGCCACTGCCCCCAGAAAGGGGAGTTTTGCATCAGCACGGCACTCAAGTCGCCATACTGTATTTCCTCATTCATGCGCGAAATCTGATGCGAGCCACCTACCACCAGCCCCTTTCCCGTAAGCAAATCACTGGAAGGGAAATTTTTATAATAGAGGGTGAGGACATCCTTGCTGGCCTCATAATGATTTTCTTTAAGGCTCTCATCGCTCACGGGAACGAACTTACTCTTATCACTCGTAGTTCCGCTGCTTTTTGCGAACCATCCGATCGGGGAATTCCACAAGACATTTTCCTCGCCCTCCATCATCCTTTGGATATAAGGCTTGAGATCATCATACTCCTGTATCGGCACCCTCCGCTTGAACTCCCGAATGGAAAAGAGATTGGAAAACTCATACTGCTTTCCGAAGGCTGTGTACTGTGCCGAAGTAACGATATTCTGAAGAACATCACGCTGTGCCTCCACCGGATGTTCCATCCAGTTTTCAATTCGGGGCAGCCTTAGCCTGGCCAATGCGGAAAGGGCAGGTGAGAGCAGTTTCATCTCAGGCAAAATAAGCAAAGTAGGGAAACAAAAAAAGTCAGATATCGATGGAGGGACCCGAATCTTCCATCCCCTTGTACAAATAATCCTTGCGCCTCAACTCAAAATTGCGACCCAGATAGAGCCGGCGGACATGCTCATCGGCAGCAAGCTCCTCAGCTGTTCCGTGCTTGAAAATGCTGCCGTCAATCAACAGATATGCACGGTCGCAGATAGACAAGGTCTCATTCACATTATGGTCAGTAATGAGTATTCCTATATCCCTGTGTTTAAGCTTTGCGATGATTTCCTGGATATCCTCCACCGCAATCGGATCCACTCCGGCAAAAGGCTCATCCAACAGGATGAATTTGGGATCTACAGCCAGTGCCCTTGCAATCTCGGTCCTTCTCCGCTCTCCGCCACTTAGCGTGTCTCCATCATTCTTCCGCACATGCTGCAGCCTGAACTCTTTCAGCAAAGACTCCAGCTTTTCATGCCGTTCCGCCTTGCTTCGTTTTGTCATCTCCAACACGGCCATGATATTATCCTCCACGCTGAGCTTTCTGAATACGCTGGCTTCCTGTGGCAGATACCCGATGCCCATGCGCGCTCGCTTGTACATCGGCATTTTAGTGATGTTGACATCATCCAGATACACTTCTCCCCTATCTGGTTTGATCAGTCCCACCACCTGATAAAAAGAGGTGGTCTTGCCCGCACCGTTAGGACCCAACAGTCCCACAATCTCCCCCTGCTTCACTTCAAAGGAAACCTTATTGACCACCGTCCGCTGACCATAAGTCTTGACGAGATCCCTGGTATGTATGGTGGATAGCCGCAATGGATGCTTTTTCGCAAAAATAATCTCTTATGGCCGGAATTCCTTCGTTCAATGCTGCCGTATACGGCTCCGGACCCTTAAATTGTACCAAAGGGTGGCCTTGCCCATATCATAGTTTATGTACCTTTGAAGATTAGTATGAAGGTAATAGAGCATCTGCAACAGGCGAAATCGACGCTTTTCTCTTTTGAGATACTTCCCCCTGTGAAAGGTAAGGGAATACAATCCCTCTATGACCACTTGGATCCTTTGATGGAATTCAAACCTTCCTTCATCAATGTCACTTACCATCGCTCGGAGCATGTGTTCAAAAAAAAGTCGGATGGCAGTTTTGAAAAGGTGGTTGTGAGAAAAAGGCCCGGAACGGAAGCAATCTGCGCCGCCATCATGAACAAATACATGGTGGACACGGTGCCTCACCTGATATGCGGAGGCTTCGGCATCAATGAAACCGAAGATGCATTGATCAACCTTCATTACCTGGGCATAGACAATGTGTTGGTCTTGCGCGGGGATGCCGCCAAAAATGAGAGTTCTTTCGAGCCTGAACCCGGAGGCCATCGCTATGCCATGGATCTGCTCAAACAAGTGACCAACCTCAACAATGGAGTTTACCTGGAGGAAGATCTCAAAAACAGCAGCAGGACCAGGTTTTGCATCGGCGTGGCAGGCTACCCTGAAAAGCATTTCGAGGCTCCCAACATGGATACCGATCTGCAGTTCCTGAAACAGAAGGTGGAGGCGGGAGCGGATTATATTGTCACCCAGATGTTTTTCGACAACAAAAAATATTATTCATTCGTCGAGGCATGCAGGAATATCGGCATCACCGTTCCCATCATACCGGGGCTGAAGCCGGTTTATACCAAGAAACAGCTCACCGTTCTTCCTAAGACCTTTCATATCGACCTTCCGACCGACCTGGCCAATGAAATGATCCGGTGCAAGACCGACAAGGATGTAGAACAGGTTGGAGAGGAGTGGCTGCTCAATCAGTCAAGAGATCTGATGAAATCCGGTGTTCCGGTTTTACATTATTACACATTGGGCAAACCGCATATCGTGGGTAATGTGGTAAGACAGTTACGATAATCGCGTCAAAGCGACTTCAGTGCCAACTGAAACACCGCTTCATTCACCTTCACGGGATTCTTTTTCTTCAACCGTGCAACCCATATTTTTTCAAGAACCTGCTGATAGTCGTTGATGACCATTCCACGGGCATCCTGAAAACTGCGGCTCGACCCTGCAGGATAGTTTTTAATCAGTTTGATAAACCCTGCCGTATTATCGGCGTTTTCAATCAGCTTGCTAAATCCTCCCTCACTGATTCTGCCCCCCTGGGAAGTTGCCGGAATCTGGGAAAGCTCATAGCGGCCACTGTCAATCTGAATGCCCTCATTATTTTCAATGATCTCATGCCAGTCGGTGCCATCTTTAAGGGCCTGAATGGCAAGATCGGCGGTTTCCGGGGATGCGCAATTGACGATCAGCATATCCGCGCTTTCCATCCACTTATAATTTTCCTTGTTGGCATTGAAATATTTCTCCAGGCCTGCGCTATCCTCAGAAGCCTTACTCCATACGTTTCGCTCCATGGATTCAAAAAGCATGTTTCCCTCCCTGAATTCATTCATCTGGAAGCGAAACTCATCATTGTAATTTTCCAGATGATTCTTGTAATGATCGAGAGCGAACTGCCTGGTGAATTTCCTGAGCATTTCTTCGAGGGCCATGCCGGTTGGAAAATTATTCTGTCTGATAAACCTGATCCAGTCATCGCCGCTGACGGATTCCTTTTGCAGCGACAATATGCTTTTCTTACCGAAGGCGTTCCTGCCTTCCTCTTCATTGAAACTGCTCATTTTGGCTGAGTCCGCGAATGCCTTTAACTCCGCGTCGCTAACTGCAGCATTTCTTTTCGGATTGATTCTTTTGATCAGGTCATCGGCCAGTTTCTCACGGGCGATGTTGAGCCTGGCATCCGACTTCAGCTTCTGCCTTAAATCAAAAATCAGCGAAGCATCCGTATTACTCGTGGGAGTAGGTGTCACAGAGATGCGTTTCACAATATGAAAACCAAATCCGGTACGAAAGGGTCTCGTAATATCACCGTCTTTCCTGAGTGCGAAAACATTTTTCTCGAATTCGGCTTCATATTTTCCCGTCCCGAATTCAGTCATCTCCCCACCGATCTGATAAGTGAGCTTGTCCTCACTGTAAGCCTTGGCCATGGCAGCAAAGTCGGACCCCTTGAGCAGTTCAGAATGGATGGAATCGGCCAGGGAAGTGATGCCGGCAACAATTTCAGATGTGGCGCCCGGAGGAACGGAAAATAAAATTTGTGCTGTTTTCCATTTACCTGCAGAAGGACGCTGATCCAGCAAACGGAAAAAATGCCAGGTCCCCTTGGACCGGTAAGGCTTGCTGATTTCTCCCTTCTTCAAACCATAGATCAAAGACTCCATGTTATAAGGGACCGAAAAAACAGTGATGAAGCCAAGGTCGCGGACACGGGCCGTTATCCCTTGAGCGCCCAACTTATTGATGGCTTCGTCAGCATCAGTGATGGAGCCTTGTAAAGCAGCATACGCTTTTTCGGCAAGCATTTTTCCCTTTACGGAATCACCCTCATCAAGAAATGAAACGTGCATTACCCTGCGATCTTCCCGGCTTCGGATAAAAGCCTCATCCTGCAATCTCTTCATGACGACTTCATCCTGCAAATAATTTTCCTGCACCTGCTGTCTGAAATTCTCCAGATCAGTGGTAAGCTGAGGTAGGGTATCCAGCCTCATCTCTTTTGCAGCCATTACTTTCAGCTTGAAATTGATATACAATTCAAGGTAATCGCGCAGGGCCTTTTCTTTATCAGATTCAGGAGTTTTGTTTTTATTATAGGCTCTCAGGAACTCCTCCTTGCCTACCTTTTCTGTGCCGTAGGTGAAAAGAGGTTGCGCCTGCAACAAGTTAAAAGTTATCAGGGATAGCAGCAGCAGGTACGTTCTTTTCATCAGGATTTGTTTTTTTGATTCCACTTTACTTGTAACAGGTCGTTTAACTGGGACCAATTTAATTTTTTTCCGACAATTCTCTTTTCCTGGTCCAGCAAGTAAATAGTAGGGGTGGATATCACATCATATAGCTGCTTGTAGCTCGGACTTTGAGAGGCCTTGATAGCCTCTGCCGCCTCTTTGGTCTCATATACATGGGTCCATTCATTCAAACCCTTTTGATTGATGAACTTGATCCAGTCTCCCACTTTGTCGTTCTCCGACAACACACCGTACAGCTTGACATTTCTCTTTTTCCAGGAAGCCTTGTATACAGAGTCGATCCTAGGAACCTCCTCTTTGCAATGTCCGCAAGATGGATCCCAGAATACCACTACGGTATAGTCTGCCTGAAGGGAATATAAGGAGGAAGGCTTGCCGGCAGTGTCAACCATATTGAGGTCTGCCGCTTTTTCTCCCAGCAAATTCGCCATTTGCATATAGGCCCTGCGGCTGATGGTTTCCATTTGCTTCTCGTTGAGCCAGGGACTTAACCCTTTGCTATGATATTTGTTGAAAAGATGCACGAATACCGCATCCTGGCCCATGTATTTGGGAGTGAGATATTCATCAGTCAACCAGTTGAGGAGAAATTTGAACATCTCAGGGGCATTTCGGGCCAGCAAAAGCTTGTAATCTATATCCCTGATGATGCTGTCCGGCTCCTGCGGCATCAAATTGCGATAATATTGTTCCAGGCGGGGCAGGAAAAAGGGCGTCCTGATCACCCTGGAATCCATGAAGCTTACTCCATCCCAGAAGTGTGCCTTGTAATAGTAATAGTTATCAAGCGAATCCTGTCTGGTAAGCGGTTTCTTAATGGGAACCTCCGGCTCCTTCATCGCCTTCAATAACAAAGCCATCATGGAGCTAGGCTGATTGCTGATGATTCCGGCACGATATTCATTCAGCTCCTTATTTATCGCCTTGTATCTGTCCTCATGTTTAGTCGAGTCCTTGGATGAACGAGCGTTCTCATATGCCAGTCTTTCCAGTTGCAACTCCTTTCCTTTTTCGGCTATCAGCTTTTGATACTCCTGAAAAAGCGGATTCTCGGGAGATCCTTTCACCTTTACATTTAACAAATCGGCGGTATCTGCCTCCAGATCCATCTCAAATGACTTATCGATGAAGAAATCAAACGAGTGTCTTTTGCCGGGAAATACGATTGCGTAAATTCCGGAAGGGAGGGTATCCGCTTTTTGAAAAATCACCTTTCCTTGTTTAAGAAAGCCTGAGTCTGCGATATTCAGGTTTTTACCCATGTGGTAAGTCAGATATACTTTGCCGCTGTCAAAACTGGGGGTCTTTAAACTGATCTTGTATCCCTGAGCGGAAGCATGCAGGGAAATCAGGCTGGATAACAGTATAAACAAATATCTTCTCATAGTCATAAACAGTGAACAAATGTATCTAAAATGTACGGTTATTGGGATAGGAGTAAGGTAGTAGTGGCTTATAAATTACATTTCGTTAACAAAACCTTGCTGCTACTTAAGGCATAACTTTGCCTCGTGCGTAAACCTAAAAAAAGAATCATCCTGGAGGCCGTCGCCATTGAAGGCTATGCCGCCGAAGGAAAAGCGCTGGCCCGACACGAAGGCAAGGTCATTTTTGTGAAAGGCGCGATACCGGGAGATACTGCGGATTTATTGCTCCTCAAGAATAAAAAAGACTGGGCCGAGGCCCAGGCCCTGCGTATCGTTCAGCCTTCCCCTGACAGGCTATTGCCCTTTTGCAAACATTTCGGTCATTGCGGGGGATGCAAATGGCAAATGCTACCCTATTCCAGACAACTGCAATTCAAGCAGCAGGAAGTAGAGGACAATCTGAAAAGGATCGGCAAAATTGAACTGCCGCCCATCATGCCGATTGTAGGATCGGCCCAGGAGCGCAGATACCGCAACAAGCTGGAGTTCACGTTCAGCAACAAACGTTTTTTCACCGATCCCAATGAAGCGGATAAAGCAGAGCCCTCACCCGGCGCGCTGGGCTTCCATGTGGCCCAGCTTTACAATAAAGTGCTGGAGATAGAAGAATGCCACCTGATGGACGAGATCAACGACCGAATCAGAAACTCTATCCGCAGCATTGCAGAACAGCAGGGATTCAGCTATTATGATATCAAGGAGCATCTGGGCTGGTTGAGGAACATCATCATACGCCGTTCCTCGCTGGGAGAGACTATGGTAAATATCATACTCAATGAGGATATTGCGGAACAGAGGGACCTGCTGCTGAGCGAGGTACTAAAACAAAATCCGGATATCGACACCCTGCTATATACCATCAATCCAAAATGGAATGACAGTATCTACGACTTGCAACCCATGATTTACCATGGAAACGGATTCATCAGGGAAAGGTTGCATACGGGGGAAGATGGCAGATATTATGATTTTCTGATCAGCCCCAAGTCGTTTTTCCAGACCAACAGCAGCCAGGCAGAGCAGTTATATCGCATCACAGCCGAGTTTGCGGGACTCACCGGAAAGGAGACGGTTTACGACCTATACTGTGGAACAGGAAGCATCGGTATCTTCCTGAGCCATAAGGCTGCCAAAATCGTGGGGGTGGAAACGGTGGAAGATGCGGTGGAAGATGCGAAAAAGAATGCTGCGCTCAATCATATTGAACATGCCGAGTTTTATGCGGGCGACGTCATCAAGGTTTGCAATGATGCCTTTTTTGAAAAACACGGCAGGCCGGATGTCGTGATCACGGATCCTCCCAGGGCGGGTATGCATGAAAAACTGGTCGAAAAATTACTGGAAATCGAGGCGCCCCGCATCGTGTATGTGAGCTGCAATACGGCTACCCAGGCAAGAGACCTTCAGTTACTGAATGTCAAATACAAGGTAGATAAGATCCGTCCGGTAGACATGTTTCCGCACACCCATCACATCGAATGTGTAGTGGCGTTAAGTCTGAGATAATGAATTAACTGTACCTTTATATCATGGCATACAGCACCGGGAGAACCACCACCATCGTACTCAATCTGATCATACTCAACGCTGTTGTTTTCCTCTCTCAGAATTTGTTGGGAGGGCACGACATGCAGGATGCCATTGACTATTTTGCCTTGCATCATTATAAATCAGATGTTTTCAGGCCTTACCAGATTGTCACGCATATGTTCATGCACGGAAGTTTTTTCCACCTGCTGTTCAATATGCTTTCTCTATGGATGTTCGGAACTATGCTGGAAAGAATTTGGGGACCCAAGCGATTCCTGACTTTCTATTTGATCTGCGGGGTGGCGGCGGCAGCGACGCAATTGGGTTCCTATGCTTATGATTACAGTCAAATAGACAGGTTAAGCCTTAGCAGCGAGGATATCAGGCAATATCAGGAGATACTGCGTCTAAACGCTACCGTTGGTGCCTCCGGCGCCATCATGGGAGTGGTGGCCGCCTTCGGATACCTTTTCCCCAATACCCAGCTGTTTATCATGCCCTTCCCCATCAAGGCCAAATGGGCTATTCTCGGCATCATCGCTCTGGATGTTTTCGGCGGAGTGGTCAAGGTGCAGGGAGACAACATCGCGCATTTCGCGCATGTAGGCGGAGCGATAACAGGCTTCCTGCTGGTCTATTTCTGGAACAAAAAAAACCGGAACAGCTTTTATTAACCCGTCTGAATCAATCCGAACATGGGAGAGTCAGAAAGATATCAGGAATATAAGAATTACGGAAGGCAACGGAAGTTCGCCATGTTGCGGCCGGACAACGCTGTGATGGCCCTGTTCGCTATCAATGCCATCGGCTATCTGTTGCTGCTATTCCTTCAAGTGAGTTTCTTTTTCGCCGGAAAAAACACGGTCGACTTCCAGCAACAAGTGATGCAATACATGGAGGTCCCCGGCAGCCTGAAGTTGTTGAGTGAAAGACCCTGGACCCTGCTGAGCTTCATGTTCAGCGAGCAAACCCATCAGATCATCCGACTACTCAGCAATATGTTCTGGCTGTGGACCTTCGGATACATCCTTCAATCCATGGCCGGAAACGACAAGGTAATCCCCATATATATTTACGGAGGCTTGCTGGGTGCCGTATTTTTTCTGATAGCCGGCTCCTTCATCAATATGGCTTCCTATTCTCCCGCAGCCGCCTCATTGATCGGTGCCAACACTTCAGTGATGGCCATCGCGTTCGCGACCACCACCCTCAACCCCCGTTTCAGACTTTTCAGTCATATCAGGAATGGTGTACCCGTTTGGGTGATAGCCGCCCTGTATCTGATCATAGACCTCGCCGCCACCCCTCCCAATCACGCCATTGCCCACCTTGGCGGCGCCCTGGCTGGCTTCCTCTTTATTTTATTATACAGAAAAGGATATGACCCCGGATCCTGGATGAACAGGCTATATAATAAATTGACAGACTGGTTCACCCCAGGAAATAAATCCGGAAAAACGAAAGATAAGGCAACCTTGTTTTACGAACACGGTGGAAGATCGCCTTACACCAAAAAACAAAATCTTACGCAGCAACGAGTTGATGAGATACTGGATAAGATCAACCAGAAAGGATACCATTTTCTTACAGACGAGGAAAAGGAAATCCTGAGAAAGGCATCGGAAGAGGATCTCGGATAAACGCATCGGCAATTATCATGGTTTCAGGTTTTGTCAAATCAGTTTTCAGAAATCTGCTGCTGCTGCTGAACATCGCCGCAGCGGTACTTCTGATTTTAGCCTCCTATTCCGGATACTTCAATCCTGAGAAGTACTGGTATCTTGGCATGCTGAATCTCGCTGTCGTTTATCTGACGATATTCAATCTCTTATTCATACTGATCTGGCTGCTCATCCGGAAGCTTTTCGCGCTGATAAGCATCCTGGCAGTATTCAGCTGCCTTAGTCCGCTTGGCAATGTTTTCAAATGGCCGCGCGCCAATGAATTCAGGACAGAGAAAGAAGGCAACAGCCTCAGAGTCATGAGCTGGAATGTGGAACTGTTCGGACTTTACAATTACAAGAGTAATCCCGATTTCAGGAATGAGGCCATGTCAATCATTAAAAAATATGATCCCGATATCGCCTGCCTGCAGGAAATGGTTTGCTCCGACTCTTTCAGCAATGCTATCAATTACCTTCCGGCAATATCCAAAAAGCTTGACTTCCCCTATTGGGACTATTCTTATAAAAAAAGATTCGATTTCGACAAGAAGCATCATTTTGGCACCATCATCTACAGCAAACATCCTATCATCAGAAAAAAGACTGTAGAGGGCAATCCCCGGAATTATAATTCCATCTTTCAATATGCCGACATATTATTTAGGGGTGATACCATCCGGGTTTTCAATGTTCATCTGCAAACCATCCGATTGAGCGAGGATAATAAATATTATCTTGAGAATCCGACTTTTGACGACCCCGGCGACCTGGAGAATTCAAAAACCGTGGTAAAAAAACTAAAGGGGGCATTTGACAAACACCGTGAGCAGGCCGACAGGATCAGGACAGAAATCGAAAGCAGCCCTTATCCGGTGATCGTCTGCGGAGACTTCAACGATGTACCCAACAGCTATGCCTATAACAAAATCGGCAAAGGGCTTAAAGATGTATTTGCTGAAAAAGGGAGTGGAGTCAGCCGAACCTTTTCCGGAATATCGCCCACGCTGAGGATAGATTATATCTTTACCGATCAGCGCTTCCACACCTTGCAGTATGCAAGAGACACAAAAAAAGTGAGTGATCATTTTCCCATTGTGGCGGATGTCAGAACGGATAACGATATAACCCGCTAAAAGCGCTCATTTTTGTTATTTTCGTGATTCAAACCGGTTTTCCGACCATGCCATTAAAAATCTACAATTCCTACTCCAGAGAAAAAGAGTTGTTCAATCCATTGACCCCGGGCCATGCAGGTATGTATGTTTGCGGCCCGACGGTAAGCGGCGAAAGCCACCTGGGACACGCCAGGCCTTACATCACCTTTGATGTGGTGTACAGATATCTTATTTCGAAAGGATTGAAAGTCCGATATGTCAGAAACATCACCGATGCGGGACATTTCGAGGAAGAGGGTCGGGAAGCTGAAGATAAAGTAGGCAAGAAGGCAATGCTTGAAAAACTCGAACCGATGGAGCTGGTGCAGAAATACACCAATCTCTTTCATTGGGCGATGAAGGAATTCAATTGCATCGAACCATCCATAGAACCTACCGCCACCGGACATATCGTAGAGCAGATCGGAATGATCGAGAAAATACTGGAAGCAGGTTACGCCTATGTGATGAACGGTTCGGTTTATTTTGATGTGAAAAAATATGCCGCCTCCCACGACTACGGAAAACTGAGCGGCAGAGTCATTGAAGAATTGCTGGAAACCACGAGGGAACTCGAGGGACAGGAAGAAAAAAAAGACAGGGCTGATTTCGCCCTCTGGAAATCCGCAGCTCCCGAACACATCATGCGTTGGAAAAGCCCGTGGGGAGAGGGTTTCCCCGGCTGGCACATCGAATGCTCGGCCATGGCAACCAAGTACCTGGGTGCCAACTTTGATATCCATGGAGGTGGCATGGACCTTCAATTCCCGCATCATGAAAGCGAGATCGCCCAAAGCACCATCTGCAATCATCAGTCGCCGGTGAGATATTGGATGCACAATAACATGATCACGATAAACGGAAGAAAGATGGGCAAGAGTTACAACAACGTGATCAAGTTGACGGAACTTTTCAGCGGAAACCATCCGCTGTTGAGTCAGGCTTTCCATCCCATGACGGTTCGTTTTTTCATTTTGCAAAGTCATTACAGAAGCACGCTCGATTTCAGCAATGAGGCGCTGACCGCCAGTGAGAAGGCGCTGAAGAGACTTTGGGAATCGTATGCCAATCTGAATAAGATCCCGGCCGGCAAAGCGGAAGCCGCCGATCGGGAACTGGACAGTAAACTCAACCGCTGGTTGGACGAGTTTGAAGAATTCATGGATGATGATTTCAGCACGCCGAGAATACTTGCCAACATGTTTGAAATGGCCCCGGTAATCAACTCCATCAAAGACAGGATTATTTCTCCAGATGCCATCTCCGCCTCCACCCTGGCAAGAATGCAGTCTTCCTATAAAACCTATCTGGAAGATATCATGGGCCTGAAAGATCCGTCCGAAACTAAAAGCGACAAGCTCAGCTCCGTGATGGACCTGCTGATTGAGATCCGTAAAGAGGCGAAGACAAAAAAAGACTACAGCACTTCTGATAAAATCAGGAATCAGCTGCTGGAAATGGGAATCTTGCTGAAAGATGAAAAAGACGGAGGAATGAGCTGGACAGTGGAATAATAAAGTGCCCTCTACCCGATCAAGGCAACTATCTCCTCTAAAAATTGTCGGTCCGTCTCATTGAAATCTGATAGGAGATCACTATCAACATCCAACACAGCTATTATTTCCGAATTGGACCAAACGGGGACCACTATTTCCGATTGGGACAAGGCACTGCAGGCGATATGCCCCGGAAAGAGACTCACATCTTGGACTATGATGCTTTGACGGGATGACCAGGCCTTACCGCATACTCCCTTTCCCCTTGAAATCCGGGTGCAGGCTATCGGACCCTGAAAGGGTCCCAGCACAAGATCGTCTCCCTTCACCAGGTAAAATCCCACCCAATGCCAGCCGAATTGAGCTTTCAGCATGGCCGCCAGATTGGCCATATTGGCTATCAGATCCCTTTCCCCGCCTATGATAAAAGGCAACTGATCCAAAACAGACCTATATTTTTCCTCCCTGGAACCCTCTATGACAATAAAGCCTTCTGACACGACTCAAAGTTAGCCATGAACCATAAACAATGAACTAAAAACCATAAACCCTATATTGGCTATATTTGCCCTCTAAACTACCTGACTAATTATGAAGTTCATTGTCTCTTCATCCGCCCTCCTCAAGCAACTGCAACAAATCAGCGGTGTGATCAATGCCAATACCGTGCTTCCGGTTTTGGAAGACTTTTTGTTCGAAATAGATAAGAACAAGCTTACCGTTATTGCCACTGATCTGGAAACGGTGATGAAGGTGCACATGGACATCGAAGCCAAAGACAAAGGCAAGGTTTGCATACCCGGTAAGATCCTGATGGATTCATTAAAAAATATTCCCGAACAGCCCCTTACCTTCAATATTGATAAAAATTTCGCGGTGGAAATCACCAGTGACAATGGAAAGTACAAGGTCATGGGTGAAAATCCGGACAACTTCCCCAAAGAACCTGGTGCAGATGAGGCGAATGCGTTCACCATGACCTCTTCCGCATTGGTATCCGCGATCAATAAGACTATTTTCGCCGTGAGCAACGACGACTTGCGTCCCGCCATGACAGGTGTTTATTGTGAACTGGATAAGAAGGGAATGACCTTTGTGGCCACAGATGCACACCGACTGGTGCGCTATATGAGAAAAGATGTGAGCTGTCCCAAGAAAGATTCCTTCATCGTACCTAAAAAACCGCTCAATCTGCTGAAAGCGGCGCTACCTGATAATGAGGATGAGATCAGCGTTTCCTATAATGCCAATCATTTGTTCATCAGCCATGGCTCTGTAGAACTGGCATGTAGATTGATTGATGCAAGGTTCCCTGATTATAAAGTGGTGATTCCATCTGACAATCCTTACAAACTGAAAATAGGTAAGACAGATTTTCAGGGCGCTTTGCGCAGGGTAAGCATATTCAGTAATAAAAGCACGAATCAGGTCGCTCTTACCATTTCAGGACGTGAGCTTCAACTTGCAGCGCAGGATATTGATTTCAGTTTCGAAGGAAATGAAAGAATGGCTTGCGAATACGACGGCGAAAATCTTCAAATCGCTTTCAATGCGAAATTTCTGATAGAAATGCTGGGCTGTGCCGAAACCGATGACGTGGTCATGGAATTGAGCACTTCCACCAAAGCGGGAATTATCAAACCTTCGGAGCAGGCGGATGATGAGGACCTGCTGATGCTGGTTATGCCGCTAATGCTCAATAGCAACTGATTCTCAGCGGCAAGCCGTTAATCTTTTTTATCAGCAGGTTATTGCTTGATCAGTTTCTCCATTTTGGAGTCTCCTCCGGCATCCAATCTTAAATAATACAGGCCTGCAGCCAAACCGGAAAGGTCGGCCTGCCATTGTCCGCCACCTTTATGCATCAGAATATTATATTGACTCACCTTTATTCCTGATTCATTGATGATAGTGATGGTTCCGGCTCCATCTGAGTTGCTGTCATATCTGACATTCAGCTTTTGCCTGACCGGATTGGGATAAATCACAAAATTCATTTTCAATCGGTCATTTCTTACCATTCTGATTTCACTGTACTTCACATTTCCATCCGCATCTACCATTTTCAACCGATAATAATTCATGCCTCTGAGTGGATTTTCATCCATGAACTCATAGCGGGAAAGGCCTTCCGCCTTGCTTCTGCCTATTTCACTAAAACCGGTTCCGCGCTCACTTCTCTCTATGGAATAAAATTCGAGTCCCTCCTCATTTTCAACCTTCCAGTTCAACTTATTGACGGCGCCTTCGGCTAAGGCGTTGAAGCTGACGATATCCACGGGCAATGCAAGCACTGACACTTCCGCCTGTATCATGAATCGGTTCTGATCCGTGATCATGGTAGGTGCTCCCGGTGCCAGCGAACCGGCATAGTAGGCATTGGAGCGAGTAGGCCTTCCTTCAAACTGATAGGAAACGGGCTCGTAATTCTTTATCACAAAACCTGACTGGGTTTGAGCCAATCCCACAAAAAAGGAGGCATTCCTGACAATCAACACATTCGTTGTCATGGTGAAATCAACATAGCGTCCGGTATCAGAGGCCTGAATAACCAGGTCAGCTGACCTGCCAAGGTCAGCACCGGTGCTGCTTCTTACCACGGCATATACTGTTCTTCCGATATTGTTGATATCATTCGATATATGAACCTTGACCTTGTGCACATAAACATCCACCAGGAAATTATTGGCATACTTCACCAGAATGGTACCCGTAGAGGTGCCATAGCCCACTTTTCCTGTAGGTTTTGAGCTGTCGGCATAGCTGAAGAGATTGGAATTCACCACCTGGCGGACAGATTTGCTGTTATTGGAATTATCTCCGTCCGAAGGAACGGAAACCGATACAGTATAGTTCCCAAGACTGGTAAGCCCGTAATCGCCGAAGGTGACCGTGAGAGTTCCTTCCGGAACCAGCGAGCCGATGGTGATGGAATCTTTGACTGTTTGCAAGCCGGTAATGTTCAGATATACCTTGCTGGATTTGAGTGTATCAGAGCCTCTGTTCTTGATAACAGCGCTTACCCTTTGGGGAAACCCATGTTGCAGAGGAACCTCGCCAAGTGTATACAAAGCAAATACTGATGCGTCTATTACCGGAGGAGGTGCCGATACGAAACGATAGGTGGTGCCGACAGCAGGTACCACGGAAGCACTTAGATTGAATTTGTTATTGGTATAAGCGCCATCAATGAAAGTCGCATTGGGAAAGGCGGTGGTGGATACCTTGCTGGCATTCACGGAGAATTCACTGATATTGCCCATTACACCGCAGACCGTTTCCAGTATTCTCACTCCCGCTAAAGGATCCGGCACAAAACTTCCGTAAACAAATTCAATATTATTGCTTCCCTCATATAACCTGATTTGAAAGTTCATGCTCGTGAATACAGGAGACCCCGAACCGCCGGCCTGGTTGGGAGCGAAGTCGTTGAATTGTATGGTGCAAACCTTGGGCGATATGGAGCTTGTCTGAACAAAAACCTGCGGAAATCCATAGCTTGTCAAATCACAGTTCAGGGGAGCGAGCACATTGGAGTCGGCATTGGCCAGCACATTATAATTTCCTGCATAGGATGAACCGCCACCTAATTTGACAAATCCATTGCTGTTGACGGTAAGCTGGGTAAAAGTCTTGCCATTAAAGGAAAAATTGAATCCGATATTCATGGGAGCGGAAGCATCATCTCCGTAGAAATCGATGAAATTGATTCCGTTCGAACTGTAAATGACTTCATTCCCTGTCGATGAAATGTCGGTGTACGAGGAAGTTGTCTTGATAACGTTGGCTGCCCTGAAATTAAACTGGGCTTGAATGGCAGATGTGGCAATAAGGCCGAGGATTATTAAGCAATATTTTTTCATACAATTGGAAACCTGGTCTGAAAAAGATTCTCAATTCACCACAGGGCGGAGATGCCGCCACGTATCAGGAGTGAGCAGAGGTATTCGGTTTCAGATCGGTAATACCCGAAAATAGAAAAAATAAGATGATTATCAAATCTTTGGGGATGAATTGATGTAAGCTTATCGATGCTTTAACAATTTGTTTCAAACAAATACCAAAATTCAGGATATGGTTATCTTTATGAAATCCTGATTTGACATAATATGAAGAGAATAGCGCTTATTCCTGCCCGGTTTGCTTCCACACGTTTCCCGAATAAACTCATGCAACGGCTGGGAGATAAAACGGTGATCAGACATACCTATGATAATGTGAGAGCCACAGGACTTTTCAGTGATGTCATCGTGGTCACGGATCATCCGGACATATATAATGAGATCAATCTGCACGGAGGCAGCGCCATGATGAGCAAGAATGAACATGAAAGCGGTAGCGACAGGATCGCGGAAGCCGCGGCATCACTGGATGCGGAAATCATACTGAATGTGCAGGGTGATGAACCCTTTGTCAACAAAGAAGCGCTGGCTGCTTTGGTTACATTGTTTGAAAACCCAATGGAAAAAGTTGAAGTGGCATCGCTGATGAAAAAAATAACAGAGGAAAGACTGATTCACGATGTCAATTGTGTGAAAGTGGTGGTTGACAAGCAAATGAACGCTCTTTATTTCAGCCGAAATCCCATTCCCTTTCACCGTGACAAATCCGAGCCTCGACCCGATTATCATGAGCATATCGGAGTATATGCTTTCCGAAAGGAAGCGTTGCTGCAATTCACCCGATGGGAAATGACAGCTTTGGAAAAGGCCGAAAAAATAGAGTGCCTACGTTATCTTGAAAACGGTGTGAGAATTAAAATGGCTGTCACCGAATCCGCCAGTGCCAAAATTGATGTGCCTGAAGACTTAGCGAGAGCTGAAACCTATCTAAATCTCATTCAGAATCAGTGAGGGGAAGATGGTTTAGGGTTTATAGTTTAGGGTTTAATGTTTATGGTTTACGGTTTAATGTTCATAGTTTATCGCTAATGTTGATTTCAACTATAAACCATAAACAATAAACTATGAACTATGTACTATGTACTATAAACTGTAGAAAGCCGAACGACAGCCGCATCCAGCGTGGATTCCTTCTTAGCAAAACAAAACCGGATAACCTTATTATCTACAGGAGTTTTATAAAAAGCAGAGACGGGAATGGTGGCTACTCCATGATCGGAAGTCAGGCGTTTGGCAAAATCAAGTTCTGACTCATCACTGATGTCGGCGTAACTGTATAATTGAAAATAGCTTCCAAAGGAAGGCAGCGGACGAAACCTGGTCGCCTTCATTTTTTCAGCGAAATAATCTCGCTTGCTTTGCAGCAGGGAGGATAAGGACAAATATGTATCAGGGTCATTTAAATATGCTGAGATTGCGTACTGCACAGGGCTGTTGCAGGTAAAGCAATTGAACTGATGCACCTTTCTGAATTCCTTCATCCATTCAGGAGGCGCCACGGAGTATCCCATTTTCCATCCGGTACAGTGGAATACTTTTCCGAACGAAAAGCTGATGAAACTGCGCGCAAACAAATCAGGATAGCGAAGCAGAGATAGGTGCTGTTTGCCATCGAAAATAAGATGTTCATAGACCTCATCGCTGATGATAAAAATATCAGTGCCCTCCACCAGCTTTCGCAGCATCAGGATATCATCCTCCGAAAGCACGGCTCCCGTAGGATTGTGAGGGGTATTGATAATGATGGCCCTGGTTTTCTTAGTGAGTTTTTCTTTTACCTTATCCCAATTGATTTTGTACTCAGGAAATTCCAGCTGAATGGGCACGGCAACACCTCCGTTGATTTCAATATTGGGAACATAGCTATCGTAAGCAGGCTCGAATAATATGACCTCGTCACCGGGTTCGATAATAGCCGTCAATGCCGTATAAATGGCATAGGTGGCCCCGGGAGTGATAGTAATAGAAGCTTCCGGATCGATGCCGGCGCCGTATAGAGAATGAAATTTTGCCGCAAGCCTTTCCCGTAAAGCAGGCAAGCCGTTCATATGAACATACTGGTTATGGCCCTCTCGCATGGCAGCAGTCACCAGGTACTGCAGTTTTTCATCCATGGGGAAATCCGGAAAACCCTGTCCCAAGTTAATGGCGTTATGCTTCACCGCTAATGAACTCATGACAGTGAAAATGGTAGTACCTACCGCCGGCAACTTACTGTTAATTTGAACCATAAACTACAAACTATAAACCATAAACGCTACAAAAACCTATCCCCCTTATTCCGCTTGATCTCTGTCACATAATCCTTGATGTTTTGCTCTTTATCCATCTTGCAGATCAACAAGACATCCTCGGTATCCACGACAATGAAATTATCAAGTCCCTGTAAGACCACCAGTTTTTGATTGGGCGCATGCACCATGTTTCTGGTAGCATCAATGACCACGACATTATTGCCGGCTACCGCATTTTCAAGATAGTCTTTTGGAAGATTTTCATAGGCGGAAGCCCAGGTGCCAAGATCACTCCAGCCAAAAGAAGAGGGTATCACATATACGTTATCGGCTTTTTCCATGATGCCATAGTCAATGGAAATATTGACACACTGAGGATAGATCCGATCGATCGCCTCCCCTTCTTCAGGAGTGTTGAAATTGGCCTTTTCCCCGTCGAACACCTCGTGCATTTCAGGCATCAGTTCTTCAAACGCCTTTAGCAAGGTCTTGACCTGCCAGACGAAAATGCCGGCGTTCCATAGAAAATCACCGCTGGCCACAAAAGCGCGCGCGAGTTCGCGATCAGGCTTTTCCGTGAAGGTTTTAACCTTGAAGACATTTTCGCTGACCGCAAAAGGCTCGTATTGGATATATCCGTAGCCCGTGTTGGGATTGGTGGGCTTGATGCCCAGCGTGATGAGGGCTTTGATATGAGAAGTGAAATGCAAGGCCTCCATGCATATTTTTTCAAAACCCTCTGCATCGGTGATGATATGGTCGGCAGGTGCGCAAATCAGGCTTGCATTAGGATTCAACTCATTCAGCTTATAGGCAATATATGCTATGCAGGGCGCTGTATTCTTTCGCGAAGGTTCACAAAGTACGTTATCGGTCTTCAGTTCAGGAAGCTGTTCAGCCACTATCTCTTTATAGGCTTCAGAAGTGACCACATAGATATTCTCCCGGGGAATGAATTGTGAAAACCTGTCGAAGGTGGCCTGAATCAGTGTTCTTCCGGTGTTGAGAATATCGAGGAACTGTTTGGGATAATCGGTACGGCTCATTGGCCAGAATCGGCTTCCTATTCCCCCTGCCATGATAGCTACGTAGTGATTCTTATTCATTCTTTCCGTTGAAACTTTACAAAATACCTTCCCTAAGCAAATCCTGAAGATGAATGACTCCGGCGTATTTTCCGTCCTCGGTCACCAACAGCTGGTTGATGTTATGCTTGCGCATCATGCCGAGTGCTTCTGCCGCCATGGCATCATGACTGATCGTACGCGGTGAACGACCCATAATATCCGTCGCTTTGAGAGATTCGATGGAGGCGTGCTTTTCCATCATTCTTCGTATATCCCCGTCTGTTATAATGCCTTGAATATCCTTGTTCTCATCAAGCACCGCCACCGTTCCCAGCCTGTGACGGGTGATCTCAACGATCACTTCCTTTACCGGAGTCGTCACCGTTACCACCGGCCTGGAATGTATGCCGGAAAGATCCTCCACCCGCATGAACAGTTTCTTACCCAAAGCACCGCCGGGATGATATCTTGCAAAATCATCGGGTTTGAACCCCCTGATTTCCATCAAACAGACAGCGAGGGCATCTCCCATGACCATTTGGGCGGTAGTACTGCTGGTGGGAGCAAGATTATTGGGGCAGGCTTCCTGATCCACAGAGGAATTGATGACAAAATGAGCGTGTTGCGCCAGAAAAGAGCTCGTATCACCTACGATTCCGATCAATTGATTACCCATCTGCCTGACAAGAGGTACCAGAAATTTGATTTCCGGACTTGAACCACTTTTGGAAATAATCATCACCACGTCGTCCGGCTGCACAATCCCAAGGTCGCCATGAATGGCATCGGCAGCATGCATGAAAATAGAGGGTGTACCGGTACTGTTCAGAGTAGCCACAATCTTTTGGGCGATAATAGCACTCTTGCCTATTCCACTGGCAATCAATCGTCCGCGAGAGGTGGCGATTACTTCAATGGCCTTGACAAAATCCTCTCCCAGATAGGATTCCAAACCTGCCACGGCCCCGGCCTGCAGCCTGATCGTCCTTCGGGCGTTCTCTATGATGCTTTTACTGTTCAAATTGAGCGCAAACCTAGTTATTAATATGCGGAGTTCAAAGGTTTAAGGAATTTTGATCAACTCGACTGTTAAGTAACCATATTTGTATCGACTTTTAGTTAGTTTATGGTTTATAGTTTATGGTTTATGGTTGATTATCAATATTAATTTCGGGCATTTTCAGCTGATCTTTAATTTAAATACAAACAATGAACCATAAATTTTAAACTATAAACCCTTTCTATTTTTTTCCGTAACTTCCCTATTAATAGGGATTGTTCATTCCCTGCCGAAATTTTAACTTCGCCGTCCTTTTTGAGGGACCCGGAAATTGAGAAAGAAAGAGATCAGTAATAACATGTCAGTTAAAAAAGCAGCTCCCAAAAAACCCGCTGCCGCAATAAAAATATCAAAAGACGATCAATCAGATCTGCTACCCCTGCTGGAGAAACACTTCGGTTTCACCAAATTCAAAAGCAATCAGGAGGCCATCATAAAAAATCTGCTCAACGGCAGGGACACCTTTGTGATCATGCCTACAGGAGGCGGAAAGAGCCTTTGTTACCAGTTGCCCGCCCTGATCAGCGAGGGCGTAGCCATCATCATCTCTCCCCTCATCGCCCTGATGAAGAATCAGGTTGACCTGGTCAGAAGTTACAGCAGCCTTGATCATGTGGCGCATTTTCTCAACAGCTCCCTGAGCAAGAGTCAGCAAAAACTGGTGCGAGAGGACCTGATGTCCGGAAAAACCAAGATGCTCTATGTGGCGCCGGAAACACTCACCAAAGAGGAAAACCTGGTGTTTTTCAAGGGGCTAAAGGTCTCTTTTTTTGCAGTGGATGAGGCGCATTGCATCAGTGAGTGGGGTCATGATTTCAGACCGGAGTATCGTCGCCTGAGAGAAATGATGGTGATGATCAATGATGAGGTTCCCGTGATTGCTCTTACAGCCACTGCGACACCTAAAGTGCAAAGTGACATCATCAAGAATCTGGGACTCCGGGATCCGGAAATTTTTCTTTCCTCCTTCAACCGACCTAACCTCTATTACGAAGTACTGCCCAAGGTCAATCTCGATCAAACCAACAAAAGTATTGTTCGCTTCATTCAGCAGAACAAAAACAAAAGCGGTATCATCTATACCCTCAATCGAAAGACGACCGAAGAGCTTGCAAAAATGCTGGAGGCCAACGGTATCAGGGCGGTCGCCTACCATGCCGGACTCGACGGAAAACTTCGAGCCGCAAGGCAGGACCAGTTTCTGAATGAGGATGTGCAGGTGATTGTAGCCACCATCGCTTTCGGCATGGGCATCGACAAGCCGGATGTGAGATATGTCATCCACTATAACATCCCTAAATCCATCGAGAATTATTATCAGGAAACGGGGCGCGCAGGACGTGACGGCATGGAGGGTAAATGCATACTTTATTATTCCCACAAGGATGTTTCAAAACTGGAACATCTGATGCGTGATAAGCCCCTGAGTGAGCGAGAAGTGGGTGCACAACTGATACATGAGACGATTTCATTCGCCGAGAGCAGCGTGTGCAGAAGAAAAACACTGCTCTATTATTTTGGCGAAGGATATGATGACAGCAAGAGCTGCGGCCATTGCGACAACTGCCTGCACCCAAAAGAAAAGGTGGAAGCCAAAGAAGAGGCAAGAACCGCTCTGAGAGTGATTGACGCACTGGAAGAGAATTTCAATGTCGCCTATGTGGTGATGATTCTTACCGGAAAAGCGAACAACCAGGTGCAGATGTTCAGACATGACAAACTGGAATTGTTCGGTATCGGCTCCGATCAGGAGTCGCATTTTTGGAATAGCCTGCTGAGGCAAATGCTACTCGAAGGAATCATTGAAAAGGATATTGTAGAATATGGTGTTCTGAAGATCACCAAGAAAGGAAGAGCCTTCCTGAAGAAGCCCGTCAGTTTCAAAATCGTGCTCAATAATTTGTTCGAGGATGCCAATGCCGATGACGAGGAAGGCGGCTTTGCGGGAGCCGCGCAAACCGGTGCAGCTGATGAACGGCTGCTCAATATGCTGAAAGATCTTCGCAAAAGGGTGGCGAAAGAAAAGAAACTGCCGCCGTTCGTTATTTTCCTTGAATCCTCCCTGGAGGACATGGCCACCATGTATCCCACCAGTATGGTTGAACTGGAGAAAATCAGCGGCGTCAGCAAAGGAAAAGCCATGCGTTATGGAAAGCCTTTTCTTGAAATGGTGGTCCAATATGTGGAAGAGAACGAAATCATCAAGCCGGATGACTTCGTGATGAAATCCGTGCTCAACAGAAATAACAATAAGATCTTTATCATTCAGAATGTAGATAAGAAAATTCCCCTTGAGACGATAGCTAAAACAAAAGACCTTCGGCTGGACGAGTTGCTGGAAGAGATGGAAACCATTGTAGCCAGCGGCACTAAGCTCAACCTGAATTACGCAATCAATGACATGGTGGACGAGTACGAGCAGGATGAAATCATAGAATATTTCAAAGGATGTGAAACCTCCAGCCTCCAGGTGGCGCAGGAGGAGCTAGCGGATTCCAATTTCAACTGGGAACAACTAAAGCTGATGCGGATCAAGTTCCTCTGTGAATACGGCAATTGAATTAAAGCCATTACTTGCCTTACTTATAAACCTATTGATAGCAACGCGCATTCTAAAACCTGATGCCTAGGAGTATCCCGGCGCGAATGCCGGCCCAAGGCCCCGTAAGATCGAGTGCAGCTGAGTTATTCGTTACGGTGACTTCCTTTTTCGTGAAGGGTATCTCTACCTTGTCCATCTCTTGTCTCAAACTTTGTTGCAAACTGGCATCCATAGTGAAATCGGTATTCCCTGTTATAGACCCCCGGCTGCTGCCGAATTGTGGTCCAAGTATCCACCAGTCCAGTACAATATGTTTACCCAGATTCCACTGGGCTCCCAGCAACAAGCCAAAGGTCTGGGTTTTTAAATCTCCGCCTAATTTTATCATATAGGTAGTATCAAGCTCGGTATCATCAAATTCAAATTGGAGATCATCGATTTTATACCTCGCATACCGGAAAAAAGGTGCGACATAAAATCCCTGTCCATACCCCTTCTTGCTGAAATAATATCTCAATTCGGGTGTGACCGCAACATTACTCAGCCTTAATAGGTCGAGGGTATTATTAATAGAGGGGTCATCAACATTTACATCTTGCGTAAAAGCTGACTGAAATGGAATTTTTGAAACCGGCATCAGTCTCGTATTCAGTGCCAGCGAGATTTTTCTTGAAACCACATATTCATATTGAAAGGAGTAGTTATTAATGAAAATGGCAGGTAAGTTCATTTTTACAATATGGTTGCCTTGATTGTGCCGCTGAGATAGGGCTGAGAGAGGCAATACAAAACTGATTATCACAAAAAAACGGAATGCCATGTTCAAGTGCCGGGTTTGCATACGAGGTAATTTTCAGCAAGCTATAAAAAATCGGAACATATATGGCTGTCCTTTAAGCAAAGTTGAACGTTCCCCAGGTAAATCATTTTGCCACCGATTCAGTTATATCAACATAAAATGATGAAAAACAAGGTATTGTCGCTAACCAAGATGAATAGCCGATTCCAGCCCAATATCCGACCACGGAAATTTCATCAAATTGAGGAAAATTAGCCTACCTTCAATACTAGGTTCAATGATTCGGCTTTATTTTTATTGCAAGTCCCGAATCCCTCTTTCCAATATCGGCACACTAAAAACCGCCGCTCCCAAAGCGAACTTTTCCTATTAATAAATAATGTACATCCTTTAAGGATGATTCCAATAGTTGTTTTAACCTAATCGTTTTTTTATGAAAAGAGTTTTGTCCGGCAGCAAACAAATCGCTTTGTTTTTTGCATTGGCAGCTATGGCATTTTTTACCAATACGCTCCAAGCTCAAGGACCGGGAGAATACCTGAACTTTTCAGGCAGCAACAACAGGCTGAGAGGTCCCATCGAGCTCATACCCGCTTTCAACGGAGCTTACAGTTTTCAAGCCTGGGCCAGATATAGTAATCCTGTTCCGGGTGCTGAAGTATGTATTGCGGGACAAAGCCGCAATTTCTATATCGCCAGCTCGGTAAGCGGAAAAATCATTTTGGGAGATGGTGATACCACGACAGTCTCCTTCCCTACGGATGCTGCCTGGCATAATTATACTGTCGTCAACAGCCAGACAGATTTTCGTCTATACCTTGACGGTGCCCTGGTATATTCCAAAGGTGCTCCGAAAGCCGGGCCCTTTGCCACACAGTTTCTGGGAGATACCAGCGGACGTTTTTACATAGGCACTGATTGGTCGGGTATCAACAGGTATTTTCAGGGAGATATTGACGAAGTAAGGGTGTGGAACAGAGAGCTAGGCATCACTGAAATACAAGCGAATCTGAATTGCGAGGTGCATCATCAGGGAAGCGACTTATTAGCCAATTATCATTTTAATCAAGGAACCGATGCGGCCAATAACACAACGATTCAGTTCCTGATAGATTCCAGTGCTTTTAGCAACAACCTGGTGCTGGAAGGATTCACACTTGCCGGTACTACCTCGAATTTTCTTGCAGGATCAGCGGTTACCAGCAATCTTGTATGTACTACTTTCTGCCGTCCGGCAGAAAATCCGCAAAATATTTACATCCCTAACGCATGCCGGGGCCTGAGCACGACCATTCAGGTAGAGCAAGGAAACCTGAACGATGCCACCACCTGGTATTGGTATCTGGATAGCTGCGGAGGAAACTTCGTGGATACCGGAATCAATATTGAATATATTCCCGCTAACTCTATCACCACCTTATTCGTCAGAGGTCAGGGAGGCTGCACTTTGCCGGGACCTTGCGGTACCGCCAGTTTTTTTGCACCTACCGGACCGGAGGTGAACTTCTCCTCCAGCCATACCGAATCCTGCGACAGCATCAACGGAAGCGGTACCATCACCATCCTGGTGGATGAAAACAACTTTGACGGAACGCTTTACTTCAGGCTGAAAGACAGTGCCAGCGGCGATGTGCAACTGGTAACGGAGAGTAATTTTATAAACCTCAAAGGAAGTACTTATTATTTTAACTTATCTACCGGTAGCGGATGCTATGACCCCGGTTCAACCGACACCATCCGTATCCTTGAATTACCTCTGTATAGCTGCATCGTTCCGGATTTCACTCCTCCGGATTCCGGTTATGTTCCCTCACCGCTCGGCGCAACGCTATCACAAATCATTCTGGATACCTCTATCATATCAAACACGCAGGATAATCCGGGTAACTCTTTTGAAACCATGGGCGATAAGGTCCTAATCGATGTCATCGCTGCCGACGGACAGCGCGACAACCTGCTCGCACTGCTTCAAACGCCTGCCTACGGGCTGGTCACCTTATATCCAAATGGCGAAGACAGTCTCACACTCACCGGATTTTATCCCGTATCAAAACTGTCCTTGCTCACGGCCCTCTACCCCTCCTTATTGCGTTTTGTTGAAGTAAACAGACGACCACTGAACAATGGTGAAGAACAAGGTATAGCCATAAGCCAGGGAGACAATGGTCAGCAATCGAACAATGCCAGAGAGGGATTCAAGATTGGAGGCGGCAATATCAAGGTTGGAGTTTTGTCAAACAGTTACAATACCCAGCCCGGTGATCAGGCAAATATAGATGTGTCCAATTATGATCTTCCCGGAATCGGTAATATTTACAACAGCAATCCCGTAGAAGTGCTGGAAGAGTTCCCTTACGGTGTGCAGTCTGATGAAGGAAGAGCCATGTTGCAAATCGTGCATGATGTGGCTCCCGATGCCAAGCTTGCCTTTAAGACAGGATTTATCACCTCCGGTCATTTTGCCGAATCCATCATCGCGCTGGCCAATGACTCCTGCGACGTGATTGTGGATGATATCACCTATGTGACAGAGCCCTTCTTTACTGATGGCCTGGTGGCGAGAGCAGTGAATGAGGTAGCTGCAAAAGGAGTGGCGTATTTCACGGCTGCCGGAAATTTCGGTAAATCCTCCTACGAAGGAAATTTCAATGCGGCTCCCGCTCCTACAGGATTTTCAGGAGAGGCGCATGATTTTGGCGGCGGAGATGTGATGCAGAGTGTGACTTTGAAGGCAGGTGTTTATTCTATCGTGATACAGTGGGAAGATTCTATTTATTCTCTCGGTCAATTGTCAGGCGCTTCCTCCGATCTGGACATCTATCTGCTGGATAAGGACGGTAACCTGTTGTTCGGCTTCAATCGTGATAACAATGGTGAAGATCCGATTGAATTGTTGCCCTTTGTGGTAAAAGGCACTATAGATGCGAATATCCTGGTGCTTCGCAGATCAGGGAACACGCCCGTGCGCTTCAAGTATATTGTTTTCCGCGGTGACCTTACCATCAATGAGTTTGACGAGAACAACGGAACCATTGTGGGTCAGGCGAATGCGGAAGGCGCTATGTCGGTTGCTTCCGTTTTATATTCCAATACACCAACTTATGGACAGCCCTCGCCTACTGTTTCTTCATTCTCTTCGCGCGGAGGAGTGCTTGCTGATGGAACCGATCGTCAGAAGCCTGATTTTACGGCACCCAATGGAGTAAACACTACCGTCAACATGGGAGGTGTAAATATTGACGGCGACATCTTCCCTAATTTCTTCGGAACCTCTTGTGCCGCACCGCATGCTGCAGGAGCAGCCGCATTGGTGTTACAAGCCAAGAAAAAATTCGATTTTGAAAAAATGACGCCGGAGGATTTAAGAACATTGCTGAAATCATCCGCCCTGGATATGTACGACCCGGGATATGATTTGAATTCAGGATCAGGCTTGGTATTGGTTGATTCGGCTATCGGAAAATTCGCCTCGCCCACACCCCGGATCAATTATTTCTATAATACCAATTACTCGCTGATACCGGGGCAAGTGCCTGTGACGGCAGGTATCTGGGCCAGTTTCATTTCTCCGCAAACAAAAGTGGTTTTTCAGTATGATACCCTGACGCCACAGCTCGTTTATCCGGGATATCTGGAAGTTCAAGTTCCTGTGTTTGTGGGAAATCCTCCCTTATATCTGTATACACCTCCAATCAGTAACAGCCAGCTCGATGGCGGCAACTCCGACTCGGTATATTTCTTCAGCACGCCTGCGAAAAATGTAGTGGTCAAGGTAGATGATAAGAGTAAGAAATACGGGGAATCCTTGCCTGCGTTCACGTTCAAGGTAAGCATAGACGGGGTTTCTTTGGATAGCCTGGGCATCAGCCTTGACTCGCTGGGGTTGAATGATATTGTTTTCAACACGCCTGCTAACTCCTCCAGCAACGTAAGCAATTATTTCATCAAGGCAACTTCAGCAGTAACGGATCTGAGTAATCCGAGATCGGTGCTACTGGCCGAGAGTTATAATTACAGTTTTGTAAATGGAATACTATCAGTACAGAAAATGCCGGTGGAAATTACTCCAAGGGATACATCTTTTAATTATGGAGATAACATCGGAAACTTCAAATATGTATTCAATTATGTAGACTCATTGATTCCTTCATCTGATAAGGCTACATTTCTCAATAATTTAAATTCCGAATATATTAAAGATTTAGCGCCTGCCGTTGCATTGATGGATTCAAGAGATTCGATTGGCGGCCGCGTCCTTACTGCTGCAGACTTGGCCGGATTGAGTTTTCTTGTGAGCTATAAGGCGCTTGTCAATTATAAAGCCCTCGTAAACTATAAGGCGCTGGTAAATGGAACCATAGTATCTGATACATTTAAAATAGTGGATGTCCCTGTCGCTTCCTTATTCAATTACGAAATCAATCCAGATACAACCGTATTAGAGGCAACTCCCTTCTCAAACTATAAGGCGCTGGTGAACACTAGTGCACTTAATGATGGAAGAGCTGTTGTCAATTATAAAGCCCTCGTAAACTATAAGGCGCTGGTAAACTATAAGGCCCTAGTGAATTCAACAACAATTTCTGATAGCTCAAAAAATCAGCCTGCCGCAATAATTGATGCCGATGACGTTAATTCACCTGACGGAGATTCGTTATCCTTTAATACAATTACCCTGATTTCGGGATATACTGTTGGAAACCATTTCATAGCTCCGGCAGCTTTCATGTCTCCTAATTTTGAAGCTAGATATAAACTAGGGAACCTCAGCATCAATCCAATTACTTTATTAATTGATGCAGGCGACACAACGGCTGGTTGTAATGGAGAGCAACCTTCTTATTCATCTAAAATCAGCAGAAAATATGTAACTCCCGATACTACATTGTTAGTTCCAGGATATTGCTTTGATGATACTGACGACTCTGTATTTCTATCAATGGCCCAATACAGAGTGTTAGATGCCGGAAGCAATCTTATGGATAGCAGTCCATTGGCTTCAGGCAATTATACTATCAATCCCTACGGAGCTCAATTAAAAACTCCTTCAAACTATCTGATTGAATACGCAGATGGACAACTGAAGGTAAACGAACCACTTACGCTAACAGACTCAATAGGTGACCCTGTTTGTCCTGATCAAAAGGGTTTACTCACCTTCAGTGGCTCGGGCGGTGTCGGTCCTTATGATTTTAGCGTGAACGGAATCAGTTCCACCTCACCATTCTACCTGGAAACATCAGGAACCTATGTCATCCGCATTGTGGATGCCAATGGTTGCAAGGATTCTGCCAATAAGATATATTCCTTTTCTTCTAACAGCGTAGCACCCATCTCAGCGTCAGCTTCACCAAACTCTATCAGCGCAGGTAGCAGCAGCACGCTATCAGTGAACGGAGGCAGCCTGGGAACAGGAGCATCCTGGAAATGGTACAGCGGATCTTGCGGCGGATCAGCAATAGGCAGCGGTAGCAGCATACAAGTAAATCCCGGAGCAACTACTACTTATTATGTACGCGCCGAAGGGACCTGCGATACCACTGCTTGTGTTTCAGTTACAGTAACCATCAATGTCTGTGGTCCAACAGGCATTCTTTCAAGTGTTCCAGGTAATACAATCTGCAGCGGACAAAGCGTTTATCTAACAGCACAGGGGTCTCTTGAAAGCGGCGCAGACTGGAGATGGTTCCGGTCATCTTGCGGCAGCACCAAGAATTCTTCCAATCTTGGAGATGATACTACTATCAGGGTATCACCTACTGCCACAACTACATATTACCTGCGCTCCGAGGAAGGCTCATGCGGCACTACGGAGTGTGTTTCAATTACTATTTATGTAAAAACGGTGCCTGCAAAACCCGGAACGATTGTCGGCAATGCATCAGGTCTGTGCAATAAGCAAAATATTGCCTATACTATTGCTCCGGTCACAGGTGCAACCTCCTATTTCTGGGCTGTACCCACGGGAGCAACTATCGTTTCAGGACAAGGAAGCACTTCCGTTGTTGTTAATTTCGGTAATAGGCTTTCCACCGGAACATATACCAGCAGCAATACACTATGTGTCCGCGCCAATAATGAATGTGGTGCCGGCGCCTGGTCTTGCCTGACCATTTCTCTGAGCCCAACACTAAGTGGTACCATTTCGGGTCCGTCTAGTCTCTTGGCCAACAAGACTGGCACTTACAGTATCGCAGCTGCATATGGCGCGACTTCCTACATTTGGAGTGTATCATCCGGCTGGTCCGTTATTTCAGGTCAGGGAACCATATCCGCGGTAGTGAAAGCAGGCAAAAACAGCGGTTTTGTAAGAGTGGCTCCTTCCAATAGTTGTGGCAGTGGAACCGCAATTAGTAAAAGCGTTTCCATCGCAGCAGCTAGATTGATGAATAATCAGGATAAATCCGAAATCACTGTATGGCCAAATCCCGCAGTGAATGATATTATTATCGATCCGGCCAATCTGCAGCCTACAAACATAGAATTGATTGACAATAAGGGGCGGGTAGTGTATCATGGTGGCTGGACAAATAGCATTCCTGTCAATATTTATCCTCCGGGGATTTACGTACTGAGGATACACACTTCAGAGGGAATCAAAACAAAAAAGATTGCAATTACTTCACATTAATAATCTTTTTTAAATCAATTCACACTTAGGCTGGTATACATATACCGGCCTATTTTATCTTATTTAATTTTCAATACCTTTAAGAACTAAGAGTTAAAATAATTGAAACCCCAGATGGTTCATAGGTTAATTTTCATATTTATCATATTCCTTTTGCAGGCCGAAAGTAGCTTGTCGCAAAACCAGCAAATAGACAGCCTTGAAAAAATTATTGCCCGCTCCAAAAAAGACACAATAAAGGTAGATGCACTGCTTGCTTTAGCGAAAATTTATTTTAGCGAGAACCCAAAATTATCAATTAAATATAGTAGTGAGGCAGAGTCAATATCTAAACAATTGGCCTATTCTAGAGGGAGCGCGAATGCACTTAAGCAAATTGGTATTGGGCACTATTTGCAAAGCGAATACTTTGAAGCCGTTCAGGCATGGACCGCTGCACTTTCAGAATTCAAAAAATCAAAGGATATTATCGGAGAAGCTAATATCCTAAGCAACCTAGGCGCGGTATATTTCAATCAGGCAGATGAACCTAAAGCACTTGACTATTATCTCAAATCACTACAATTAGCCGAAAGGACCAATGATTCGTTGAGATTGGCTACCGTACTATTAAATATAGGAGGCATTTACAGAAAAGATCCCGAAAAAGCATTAGAGTATTTTTTACGAGCCCTTCCCATAGCAAGGGGCATTAAAGATCGGGATGCCATTGGTACGGTAACAGTGAATCTGGGAGAGAATTATCTCGCACGCGGCGAGTATCAAAAAGCTCTCGAATATCTTAATGAATCATTGGCAGCATATGAAAGTTCCGAAAATATTCCTTATTCATATATTTTGGTTGGAAAGGTCTATGCTAAAATGGGTAATCATGATAAAGCACTTGAAAATCAATTCAAGGCATTGGAAATATCAAAAGAATTAAATATACAACTTCATATAGCACAAGCTTTGCTTGCCATCGGATCAACCTATAAGGATAAAGAGGATCATGAGAATGCAATTAAATACTTTCTTCAGGGAATTAGCGTCGCTGAAAAAATAAATGCAAACGTAGAATTGAAAATGCTGTATGAAGGAGTTTCGAACTCTTATTACAAGAAGAAAGAATTTGACGAAGCTTATAAATTTCAAAATTTATTACTTGGGATTAAGGATAGCTTATATAATAATGAAAGTGATAAGAAGCTAAACAACCTTATGTTCAATTATGAAATAGATAAAAAAGAAAGTAAAATAACCCTGCTCACCAAAGACAAGGAAATCCAGCAGCAAGTCATTCAGCGACAAAGATTGGTCAGAAATTCCTTCATCGCAGGATTTGCTATTGTGATGATTTTTGCAGGCATCTTCTTCCGCCAGCGTAATCGCATCTCCATAGAAAAACAAAAAAGCGAACTCCTGCTGCTGAATATCCTTCCCGAAGAAACGGCAGAAGAACTAAAAGCCACCGGCGCAGCAAAAGCGAAGAGCTTCGAAGAGGTCACCGTTTTATTCACTGATTTCAAAGATTTCACAAAGCTGGCAGAACATTTGAGTCCTAAGGACCTCGTGAATGAAATCAATGACTGCTTTTCTACATTTGATCGTATCATGGAAAAATACGGAATTGAAAAAATCAAAACCATAGGCGATTCCTATATGGCTGCCGGAGGGCTGCCTACCCCTAATAAAACTCATGCATCAGATGTGGTGAAGGCCGCCATTGAAATCAGAAGCTTTATGCTGGAGCATAAAGAGAAGAAAGCATTAACCGGAGAATCTTCCTTCGGTATTCGCATCGGAGTCCATACCGGACCAGTAGTGGCGGGTATCGTAGGCGTCAAAAAATTTCAATACGATATCTGGGGCGATACAGTGAATACAGCCTCAAGAATGGAGTCCTCCGGCGAAGTAGGGAAAGTGAATATCAGCGGGGCCACCTATGCGCGGATAAAAGATGAATTCACTTGCCTCCATCGCGGAAAAATAGATGCCAAAAACAAAGGACAGATAGATATGTATTTTGTAGAAGGTCCTGCGAACGCCTGATCAATGCATGGCTTTTCTGGATAACACCCCGCCCGTGGCTTCTTTGATGGTACTAGCAATAACGAAAGCCCTGGCATCTTCCTCATAGACCAGTTTCTTAAGTTGCCTCAATTCCATCCGGGTGATGACCGTGAATATGATATCCACCTCCGAGCTCACTTCAAAATGACCCGGCAGGAAACCTCGTTCGCCCTTGTACACTGTCACTCCCCTTCCCAATTTATTTACCAGCTGGTATTTGATTTCCTCGCTTTTTCCTGAGATGATTGTAACGCCGGTATATTCCTGAATTCCCTCTACCACATAATTCATGCTTTGCGTGGCAGCCAGATAAGTCAACACAGCATAAAGGCATGTTTCAAGACCGAACTCCAAACCGGCAAAGCAGAAAATCAGGATGTTAATGCCCATGATAATCTCGGTGATGGTGAAGGAGGTTTTCTTCAGTGTATAAAGGGCCAAGACTTCAATTCCGTCCAATGCAGCACCACCGCGCATGACTAGGCCCATGCCTATGCCCACGAATACGCCACCGAAAATGGAAATAAGGAGTTTATCATTAGTATAGGCGAAGTCGGGCAATAAAAGAATGGCTAGTGACAATAATAATATACTGATGAAAGTTTTGAGAGCAAACTGAAAACCGGCGATAAAATAGCTGAAAATAATGAGTGGGAGGTTAATAAAGAATAGCAGATAGGTAAGTTTGATATGAAATACCTCGCTCAGCAGAAGAGAGATCCCCACTACCCCGCCTTCAAAAAACTTGTTAGGCACTAGGAACAGTTTGATGGCGATGGCGGCGATGATCACGCCCAGTATGATAAACACACTGTCAAGAATGATTTCTTGCCGATGGGTGGACTTCACATCCATTTTTCGCTTAGAGGATCCGAAACTGATTTTCTTAATCACCTTTTCCTTGGCGGCATTTTTTTCTTTTCTCGCCGTTTCAGTGAAGTAGCGATGCTTTGTCAGAAAGTCGATCTGCAGCAGCACCCATTCCTCCTGCGTCTCTATGATGCCGTTATATCTTAGCTCATGGAATAAATGCTGGGACTGGCGTATGTAATCATCTTCGCCCAGATAGGAAAGATCAGCATCGCATAGTATCTCTCCCAATTTATTGGTGGGTGTCTGTGGCAGTTGGGTAGCCATGATAATGTCACAGATCTGTTCAATCTCATGCTGCCCGTATCCGAAATGAGGCAGATGTTTACGCACCAGCTCACAGGATATCTCCTCATGTCCCACCATTTTCTGAAGGAAACCGGTATCATGAAAAAGCACCGCTGTTTTCAGCAGTAGCAATTCCTTATCCGAAATACCCTCTTTCTGACCCAGATATTCCGCAGCAGCCATTACATCCTTGGTATGTTGCGCGTTATGATATCTAATATAGGAAGGGAGATCATTCTCCAGTTTCTCCATGATGAAGGAGTAGGCCTGTTCAAACTGCATGAAAAATGGTTATAGTTTCAAATATACAATACTGAGCAGTAAGGAAGTAAGAAAACAAGTATGGGGTTCGACGCAAGAGGGTTTGAGGCTAATTATCTATTAATCAGGGCTTTCAGCAAAAGCAGAAAGATGAATTTCGGTAGATTTTCATGGAAAATATCACTGCAATTACTATATTTGCAGCCCCTGAATAAGGGAGGATGGTGGGATTTTTTGATAATTTATTTTGGTGGGATAGTCCGGACGTCTCGCGAAGCGAAAGTCTGGATGCAGACAGGCAAGGCCTCGTCTGCACTCAGTTGGAAGAAAATTTTGGTGGGATAGTCCGGACGTTTCGCGAAGCGAAAGTCTGGATGCAGACAGGCAAAGCCTCGTCTGCACTCAGTTGGAAGAAAATTTTGGTGGGATAGTCCGGACGTTTCGCGAAGCGAAAGTCTGGATGCAGACAGGCAAGGCCTCGTCTGCACTCAGTTGGAAGAAAATTTTGGTGGGATAGCTCAGTTGGTAGAGCAAAGGACTGAAAATCCTTGTGTCGCCGGTTCGATCCCGGCTCCTACCACCAGAAAAGCCTCGGTAAATCCGAGGCTTTTTTATTGGATTTACTATCATAATCTCATTATCATGGCCGGTCCAGACGATAAATGTCTGGATGCAGACAGTAGCGTCTGCATTCGATCCCCCCCCCGATAGCTATCGGGGTACCACCAGAAAAGCCTCGGTAAATCCGAGGCTTTTTTATTGGATTTACTATCATAATCTCATTATCATGGCCGGTCCAGACGATAAATGTCTGGATGC